>Ga0116227_10004963_pt1 | contig 28514 bp, 24 predicted proteins | sample S1TSphgellanicum_FD_89693 | JGI IMG/M metagenome (GOLD analysis project Ga0116227, IMG submission 89693) | Host-associated microbial communities from peat moss isolated from Minnesota, USA - S1T2_Fb - Sphagnum magellanicum MG | ecosystem: Host-associated > Plants > Peat moss > Unclassified...
AATTTTTTCAACCTTTATATCTTTTCTATCAAGAAAATTTGACAAAATCTTTTTGCAAAAAAAAACCAATTTGGCAAAAAAAAAAAATTAAAAAAAAAAAAAAAAAAAAACTGCAGAGGATATATCACAAGGAAAATAAAATAAAATAATATGATAGAATGTCATCCTGAGTGTTGAATTTCTGATTGCACATAAATTGATATCAGAAATTGTCCATTTCTTTTAAATACAATCTCAAATTAGTGAAGTCTTTCAGCTGGAGCTTCACTTCCATTCAAGCTCAAAACTTTCACCTACATACAACTTGAGTCCAGACAGTTCCAAGGATGGAATGTCTTTGGTAAGTGTGATATGTATTGACGACGTTACGGAAACACTATTAATGGAGACACTATTGGGTGGTTTGTCAAGTCCTAAAATCAATATGGTCTCAATAATCCATCCTTGCTCTTTGGCGTAATCTCCTTCTACAACTTGGGACTTGAGAATTCCGCATCCACCTTCGACCTTAGCTATGAAAGTAATGAATGATGACTTCCCTTGTTCAATCCCGATCACAATGTCGTCTCCACTATCGAGGAACAACTCGCCGGTTGCAGTGAGCTTTGATTCATCCGTTGAGAACACAACCAACAATGTGAATGGCGATTTGCGCACGAGAGTAGATGTTAGTGCACTTTCTTGCATAGGAACAATGGAACCCTCATATACATGCACATTCACGACCTCCAAAGGGGCGGCCAATTTGAACCAAGAGCCATGACTATCAATTCGAGACAAATCAAATAGATTATACCATGTACCCTTTGGGAAGTATGCGGTTACGGATGTCACATTGGATGTAACTACTGGAGAGACTAAGATGCTATCACCGATGAGAAATTGATAGTTGACATCTAGTGTAACGGGATCATCCGGGAAGACAAAGAATAGTGCTCTTGCTATTGGGTATCCAGATATATGTGCCTCATAATTGAGGGTGTAAAAGTAAGGCAAAAGTCGGTAGCGTAAGCCCAACGCCCTTTGTGCCGAAAGTGTGACGGATTTCCAAATATAGAGTTCCTTGGGCACATTTTCTATGTTACTATGGGCTCTAGAGAACGGATAAAATGCGCCGGTTTGGATCCAACGGTTGCACAATTCCTCGGTTCCATTTCCAGCAAACCCACAAATGTCGGCTCCAACCATTGGTACTCCTTCTAGGCCCGAAGTGAGGATGGTTGTGATGGAGTATGCCAAGTCATCAAAAGTTGCTCCATTGTCACCGGTCCAATGGGCGGTGTGCGCACCTGAGCCCAGAAAGGTTGATCTAGCAAGAACAAAAGCTCTCTTGTTGCGGACTTTTGTTATGGCAGTGTTTGTGGCAATGGACTCGGTAAAACCATACAAATTGTGGGCGTTGTACTCAAGCACTCCATTGTAGTGTCGGACGGTCATTGCAATGGTTTTGTAACCAATGTCTGCATAGCCACCATAGTGGTTGATCCTGTAAGGTGGGTCGTCAAACTTTGTATGTGTGAGAGTGCAATCAAGGTAGCATGTTGTGTCGCCCCCGAAAATGGTACCATTCCAAGAACAAAATGTCCCCGTACAAAAATTGGAAATCTCGTTCATATCAATCCACAACCCGTCGAAAGGAATTTGGTTGTGGAAGATGGCTACCTCATTTGTCCACCATTGGGTTGTCTTTGGATTGAGAAAATCCGGGAAGTAAACCGGACCTGGCCACACTTGCCCAATGTAATCTTCTCCATTCTGGTTTTTCAGAAAAATGTCATCCTTCAATCCGCGGTTTAATGTGCCATAGTCACTATATGCAATGCTGATCCCTGGTGAATTATGAACCAAGTGAGAAACAACCCAAAAAATAAATAAATTAAAATTAAAATCATCATCCAACTAATTGTCATCCAAGCTTGTAATTGACCTCAGTTAATGATTCCATTCATGATTAACATTTTGTGACAAACTAAGTAAGTTTGGTGCATGTCCTTGGAAAATCGGTAAACATGGATCAATTAGGTCAAAATTAGGGTTTTCAAGTCCATGAGTGCGGACTTCGACCATGCTACTACATGACAAAGATAGGATCGGTGAAACTTTACCTGGATCAATAATCATGACATAGTGCTGGCCATTTTCATGAAGCTCGTCAACGAAAGCACGAAGTTCAGGTATTGGAAATCGAATTGGGTCGGTTGTGAAGTCTTTATACTCATCCATGTAGTCAATGTCATTCCACATAGTATCCAAGGGGATGTTTGCCTCCTTGAAATGTTCTACTACATACCTATCCATTGACACATTCCGATACCCCCAACGACATTGGTGAAAACCTGCATTCGAAGACAACAATGATGCATTGCTTTGCTTATTACCATTCAGATACAATCATATATTAACTTGATAATACCATTCTCTACACTTAGGCAACGACGGATTTGGATGAGCAATTCGATGTTTTCAAAGGAAAAACTGAAAAAAATTATACGAAATCAGGCAGAAAGAATAATCAATTATACATACCAAAGGACCAATAGGGCATTGGAGCTGGCCGCCCGACAAGCTGAGTGTATTGAGCAACAACAGCTTTGGCAGATGGACCAGGAAAGAAATAGAAGTCGAAAATGCCACCCACCACTCGGAATGTCAAGGAAGTACCATCGAGGCCGTAAGTCACATCCATACCATTACTATTAAGTAAGAGCACGCCATGAGCAAGTCCTTTCTCCCGGACATCAATGTAATATGGATACGAACCGTATAGGTCCACATTCACATTCACAGCTCCCGTATCAGTTGCAAATAGTGTGGAAGTTTGATTGTGCGGAAGCTTCAAACCGTTGGGCCTTGTACTCTCACCCAACCCAAACAAACTCGCCGTATTCGGAAGTTGGGTTGAGATTTCCAGGTATTGATCCTTGAACACCATTGCATTGAAAATTGAGGCGGAGGAGGAGGATTCAGCTGCAATGGGTGTGGAATTGAACAAAACTTCGCCATTTGAGATTCGGGTAATTGCAAAACCAAAGGGTTTTTTTGTATGTGTAATTGCTAAAAGATTAGGCCCATTATCCTTAGTAATAGTAGTAGTACTCTCCGCATACACTTTGGGTCTGGGAATCAAGCTGTATGGTACTTCCCACCGCGAGTTTGAGTAATCTGGGATGTAGATATGCACTCGGCTCCCTTCCTCCAACCTGATGAAATTGCCCATTTGTTGCCACACGAGATGATTAGGTTCAAATTTCAGTATGTAACAGATACCACCATGGTACTGAGAAAAACCCAATAGGAAAACGCAAAATTTCAAACTGAAATCTTCTTCGAGTAATTCAACGAAAAAAAGTTCGATCTTAAGCAAAACACACAATTGTGGTAGCAAAAATTCTTGGCAGCAGTTTGAAGATGAGGAGGATGGCCTAGTAGGGAGAGAACAAGTGAGCCTCTAAGTTTGTAAAATTTCTTCATCCGGGTTTTGAACTAGCAATTGTTCTAAGCACCCAATTTGTGGAGCTGCATGAGTGTACATTATTGTCTGACCCCAAGTTTCTGTCTGGTTCACCAAAACAACAAATCGCTTGAGCAAAATGGGTGTTTCTCTCCTTCTCAAGAAAGTGACCTAAAAATATACATATACAAAGCTCCATCAAAATCATATCAAAATTTCCAAAATTCTGTGCTAAAAATTTCAAGAATGTACTTGAGCACAACACCAATTTGTGAAGCTGCATGAGAGTACCTATACAGTGTCTAACCCAAGTGTCTGGTTCACCAAAGCAACAAATCCCTCTAGCGAAATGGGTGTTTCTCTCCTTCTCAAGAAAGTGCAGAAACAAATAAGGAAAAATTCAAAGCTCCATCAAAATCATAAAAGAACAAAAGAACTTCTTTTGTACTAAAAACTTCAGGAATGTAATTGAGCACAACACCAATCTGTGAAGCTGCATGAGTGTACATTGTCTGACCCAAGTTTCTGGTTCACCAAAGCAACAAATCCCTCTAGCAAAGTGGGTGTTTCTCTCCATCTCAAGAAAGTGCAAAAGTTCAAAGCTCCATCAAAATCATAAAACAACAAAAGACATTCTTCTTCTGTGCTAAAAATTTCAGGAATGTACTTGAGCACAACACCAATCTGTGAAGCTGCATGAGTGTACATTGTCAGACCCAAGTTTCTGGTTCACCAAAACAACAAATCCATCTAGCAAACTGGGTCTTTGTCTCCTTCCCAAGAAAGTGCAAAAAAATTTAAAAATTCAAAGAATTCAAAGCTCCATGAAAATCATATCAAAATTTTCCAAAAAACAAGCAAAACTTTCTGTACTAATTTTTTCTCAGGAATGTAACTTGAGAGCTTCTGACAAGAAGTTCAGAGTTCACAGAGTTAATGAATGGGGTTCAAAGGGGGCATTTGTGAGGGCTCTCTCTCTCTCTCTCTCTCTCTCTCTCTGTGTCTCTCTGTCTGTACCTGACAATGAAGTGAAGAGGTGTGATGTCAGGACCCAAGGTAAGATTGGTAGTGTGTAAAATCAACTCCAGTTCAGCCTCAAATCCTTGTTTGTTGGGATACTCCTGGATGGAGCTCAAGACATAAGTAGCTTCACTCAGTAAGCCCATGAAGGGACAGCCCATCAACAACCCAACCACAAACAATGCACAGAACTCCACCCTCCTCTCTGCCATAGCAGTAGTACTACTACTACTGAATTCCAGCATTCACAGTAATAACTAATAGCAACACCAACTCTGCATGATAAAAGGGTCTCTGAAGGAGCAGTTGGGTTTTGTGGTTGTGGATGTAGTAATGTATATATATATATATGCCTAATTGATGAGTCTTTTTAGTATTCACTACCATTTACCCTTTTCAACTGAGAAAAAGAATTTCTTACTCAAAAGGAATTGGGAAAACTTTTGCATTTTGGCAAACCATTCTTCCTTTCCTCCTTCTTAATGAAAGAAAAAAATTCAGAAAAATTCAGGTCCATTGTCATATGATGAGAACCTTCCAAAACTTCGGTATTTTGGCCACCCATGAATGGCAAAGATCCATTTTGGTCATCCGTCAATGGTTGAGAACTTCTCCTTTGATCACACACCAATAGCAAATAGGTTTCAATTTCAATTGCCCGCCAAAAGCCAAGATTCATTTTGGTTGCCCACCAATGGTTGAGAATTCCTTTTTCAGTCACTGAACAACAACCAAGATCAATTTTGATTGCTCATCAACAGCAAACAATTTCGCTTTTGGTCGCCCAACAATGGCCAAGATCAAATTTGATCGCCCACCAACAGCTGAGATCAAGTAAACCCAAGTGTTCAAAGTTGAATTCAATATCGATCTCGTCATCACCAGGCTGGTTATTATCTAGGTGTTCTTTGTCATTAATCTTTCCTCCCAAGTGCAGACATTTTGGGCAAAGATCAAATGTCACTTTACACTAAAGCCCATTTGTTTTCTAACACACACCCCTTGGTCCCTACAAAGTTGCCTACAGAAAAGACTTCTTCTTCCAGGGTCATTCTGAAAGTTTAGGGTTAAGCACAAGGCCGCAGGCTTTACCAAGCACAATGACCTGCTCCAATTCTTTTCCTTTTTCTAAATCTTATACTTGACAGATACCCATTGGGTATCATATGAAAAAGAACTAAATATTTGAGATCGTTTCAAAAACCGAATGTGTGGAAAATGGAATGCCTAGAGTCAAAATGGTCCCCATGGAAAATAATGTGTTATGTTGTTTGGATTATTTTGCATTGGTCTTGGACATGCATGATGGTTTGTCCCGGCCTTTTTTTTTTCCTTTTTGTTTTCCGTACTCTTTAATCGTTAAGGGTAGATGAACACATTGGTGAAATTTTTTTCCCACATATGACATAAGACTACCCTTGGACTCAAGTCCTTTATGTACTATGGGTAGGGTCCACTCCACCTAGGAATGCGAGCAATATTGGTAGGGTGACCCATTGTCCGTAACAAGTACAAAATAGGCCGGCCTGTTCCAGAATGTAAGAATTCACCATCGTTGATTCACAGCTCAAGCATGTTCTCCTCCATTGATTCATATTACAAGCAAAACCTATTGGACGAAAAGTGGAACCTGTAGATTAGATCCATTGATTTTGCTTTGCAGAAGAAAAAACTTGGAAAAAGGCCTGAATATGACAGCAAAACTGGTTGCCGTTTGGATTGGTGAGTGGCTAGAGGAGATGTGTAGGATGAGAGACTGCAAGTAATCAGCTTTAATTGTCCACTTTCTATGACAACTCTTGGAATTCATCCATAAAGGTTAAGTTCATTTGGTTCCTAAAAACATCAAAAGATTGTTAGACAATAGAGTTATCTGTAAAGTAACCCTGTCTTCACTCTGTCTTTGGGCCTCCTTTCAACCCCTTATCCCCTCTTTCAGTGGCATCTGCAAAGTGATGAAATTTATTAAATCTCTTTATGAAATGCTGAAACTCAGCATTTAATGTAAAAGGGTTGAAAGTGATTATAGTACTCGAATAGGTAGGACCAGTGAAAATATATGTAGCAGCATTGAGGGCGCTCAGGATAAACGGATGCTCAGGATAAACGAAAGACAGGATGAAATTCAGTTTACCACAAAAAATGATGGTTCTCTGAGTCCCCCCCCCCACCCTTTTATGCTAGTATATATTTTTGCAGATTTTTTTTAAATCTCACCTTGTGTATGACCAAACTCAGGGTTCTGGTGCTGTTTTTTCCTTATTTTACGGATAACCTTAATAGGGATTTATGTATCAAGTAAGGGCCTTTAATAAAAGGCATTATCAAGGTGTTATTGATCTAGGGTTTTTGTACTACCTTGGATAATAACCTAAAAATATGAGTAGGATATTTTTTGTTAGAATTTCTATTCGTACACATATATACATTCTTTCATAATATCATTTATCTTTCAAGGAACTAGACTAGTAAATGACATTGTTTCAAAACCACAGTCCACTTCTACAGATATTTGAATCCTGAATAATGACTACTGTTGAACTTCTCTGATACATGTGGATTCAATACAATTTACATATTGGTGAGAATTGTTGTGTGGACAAAAATGCAATAGTCACTCTATCCGCATCAATGCCAAAAATGACCCAAATTAGCTGGATTTTTCTACAAAGATAAAATTAACAAATTCAAGCATGTAGAAAAATCCAGCTAATATGGGTCATTTTGAATCATAAGAAAATCCTTTCTATATGTTGAAATTAGATATTTTGAGTAAAAATTTACCAAAACTTACCCTAAGATTTAATCGCTGATTTAATGCGGGGAGGGGATACTAAAGCTATATTCCCTCATTTGACAAAATATGATGCATTTACTTTTATGGGAGCAAAGCAAGCAATGCATTTTGGGTGAGGCATGCCCCTTTTGTGGGCATGCTCTTCTTGTGTCTCTCTTGGACATTGCAGTTGGCTCTTTGAATAAAGAATTTTATGTTTTCATCACCCTTTGATTTTCTCTTTGAGATTTTTCAAAAAGTCATCCATTCTTAATTGGAAGTAAAAAAAGGTTTAGTATTTGTCTTCTTTGCATGGCTTCTTATGTTTTTGTTTGTACTTCTCAGACTTCAATGCAACGCTTTTGTGTTTTCCCTGTTTAATGTTTGGCCTATTCCTCCAAAAAAAGACAAAGCCAAGAGAGGAAGGATTGTTGAAGTAGTCAAAGGGCAGTACATCAAAAAGCCTGTTACATTTTGTGTATGGTAAAGCCCTAGGGTGGGGTACTAGGGCCATTCTCAAAATAGAAGGTCAAGGACGAAGCTCCACCATAGTTGGCCTCCATTTTGGGAATGTTGTCCACCTGTGGACTTTACCCATTACAAATCACAAGGTGAATATTATCATGAACTTAAACATACACGTAAAGCACTAGTAGAAATTTTTCAGTATGTCTAGAGGATGTGTTTTCAAGTGAAATTCATCCTTCACAAATGGCAAGGATGCCATTTTTTTTTAAATGCCTTCTTCAACAAGTATTTTCCTTATTGAAATGCTTCCCCTCCTTTTTCTTCATTTTTTCTCCCATGGGAAATTAAAATAAAATTCTACCAATGATTTATGTGACGTAATGCCATGAGAGCAAGGCATTCTTACCCATTGACTCCACTTAAGATTATTTTGAAACACCTTCCTCCTTGAGCATTATCTTACACATATTGCAAGGAGAGGGATGATTCTTACACTTACTCCTTAAATGTGAGAGGGATTAAAAGTAATCCCTCTCACTTTTAAGGAGTAGGCCTATTCCATTCCTCATTTCTAAGAGGGATATTCATGGATACAAAGTAGCCTCCAAATACACTAAAAACTTTCTTGGAGTGGGAAGTCAAAAGTCAAACCATTTGGGTGAATCAACTATTTCTCTTGCATCCATTCATGGGGAAATCCTTGGTAGATCATTGGCTCTTTGATTCTCTACACATTATTATTAATATTTGTGACATGAAAAAGTAATCTAAGCCTTCTTTTTTTGTGATAGAACATTTCTCTTTTTGCCCTTTTAATGGTGATGCTACTTTGTTTTTAATAAATAAAAAAATTGCATGTCTTTTCACATGCACTTGCCCTTCAAATTGCTTGTGACACGTGAGAAAAGCCCATCTTGAAAAGTCCAACTCATGGACATCCTAAGAGCTTTGCCACACAGCCAACTCCCACATCACAATGGGGGAAAGGTCATTGCATGATTATGTGACCTTAACACCCACAAGTTCACCATCCATTTGAAACCCCGTAAAGACCTACCAGTGACTTTATACATCATGTTCTAAAGCAGAAGTTGACCTCCAAGAAACGCGAGGGCCTTCCATTTTCAAGAAGGGCTCTTCCGCAATCGGGAAATATCTTCTATTTTTTGGGAGGTATCTCACTTTTTCCACAAGGATCTTTATTTTTAAAGCCTTGTAAACGATTTGCCTTGTGATTTCTTCAATAACCTCATCCATTGAAATTTTTCAACAGGTCTTTACATTTGGTAAGGCCTTCGGTCAAGGCCATTACTACAAGTAGGCTCTCACTAAACTCCCGCCTTACACAGGCCCTTCTTCTGGTAATGCCATCAACCCACACAACTAGGCCTTAACCCACACAACTAAGGAACCTTAGTGACCTATCATGTAAACCATGCTTCTTCTCTCTCAAACTACCCATGTAAGTATCATTGGTAAGTAAGTACATATTAAGTTTGTATATATCATTGGTAAGTAAGTAGGTGTTTTAAGTGGTTACTAGGGAGGTAAATAAGTAGGTAAGGCATTTGGTGTTGATTAGGTAGTTAGATCCATGTGGATGGTTAGTCAATAGTACATAGTTAACCAACCATGGTTACCTGTAGGACAGGAATACAATGGAAAACATGTTTTCTGTTCACACATCATCCATCCTGCATGGTGGGTTCAGCCAAGGCGGTGCTGGTTCACTCTGGCCCCACTATAAAACACTTGACCTGCTGTTTTCAACCTAATTCTCAGTGTCAAATTTCCAAAGCAATTTGTCCTTGGGCGGGACTCTGAGGTACAGCATTCAGATAGCAGTTTGTTGGAAAGTTTCCAATGTGGTCCTGATATCACAAACAAGTCAAGCTGATATAATAAGAAGACAACTTATGAGGTACCATATTTCCTTGGTGGTCTTCCTTAGAGCACACCCCCTATTTGGGTACCAGCTATTTTGGATCAAGGTACCAATGTTGACTACATCCAACAGAGAGTGTTAATTATTTATCATCCTCATCTATAAACATGAAAAATTGGATAGTAAAAAGTCACCAAGGCTAATCATTATGGTTGGCCAAACAAAAGTAAGCCATTTTGTCAATCAGTTGCATCTTGTGCATATTTAACCTCCAAACTCAGTTTCACATTATTTAAAGGTTGTACTTCATCCTATCAAAGCAATAGCATTTGTTTTGTGCGCAAAAATTCATGTGTTTTCAACTAGAAAAGGTAGATGCAACCTCATAGAGATAATTGAAGATGAAAAATTAGTTACTATCACAATATTTTGTCATGGGTGTCTTCATCTTGAAGAGTTCCATGCAAGATCTTTTTAAGAAGATTTCCAATAGCCATGCTAAACTTTGGGCCATAGAATTGAAGTCATAAGTTGAATTTTTTGAAAATTTTGTAATTATAATAAATAATGTTGATTCAAAAAGTTTCAACCAAAAAATTCATGTAAATTGTGAAAAAAAGTCTTTATAGAGTTTTGTATTGGCTATGATGAAAGTCCTTTTATCTATAAAGGACTCCGTAACTATAAATATATAGCATATAACAATACAAATTTTATCAATTGTTAACCATTGGTATATACCAATGTTGGCCAATTGTTGAAAAATGACTTGGGTATCAACCAAGGTTCGACTATCATATAACCTACCTACTAGTTCCATGAATACCCAACCTGGAATGTACTTGGCTTAATATTAGGATTTTAGATACCCTATAAATACCCTATTAGCAGGGTATTGGTTTTTGAAAAATCAATACCCTATTGATACCTTGATGGGGACTTGTCATTTTTACTTGAGTTGATTTTTTCATCCAAATTTGTCATCCATTTTATGTTTTTCATCCAAGCACTTTCATCCATTTAAGGTTTCATTTTTTGTCATATATCTAAAACCTTAAACCACAAGTCCCTCTCTCATGTTTTGCTCTTTGCTTTGCATTCAACAATGTTTTTCTCCTTGTTGGGACACATTGTCATGTTTGGGGGCTATTGACAACAATTGGTCTCAACAATTGTAATGGTTATTTGTGAAATCCTTGAATGTTATTGTGAACATTGAGAATGAATGTTGAACCATTGTTAGGGGTCCACAATGGTAGATTTTCCTTTCAACTCGCAAAAATCAAACTAATGCACCCATAAATAAGTATTTTTCTCCTTTTAGTTGTGTCTTACTTGTGTTTGTTGTTGTTTTTTGTCTTTGTTTTGTTTGGCGTCATCCTTTAGGTGTATGGGACTAGATCTATACATAACATTGAAATTATGCGGCAAAAATAGACTCACATGAATTGTTTCAAGGTTCCAATTTTGAGTTGTGAATTTTGAAATTCATCAAAGGAAAAAAATTATAAGTCATCATTGTCAATTTGTAAACTAGATTTTGGAGTTTTTTTGTTTTTTCCATTCTAAATCAAAATCCAAATGGCAAATCAAATTGAATTGAATGTGCACATGGATGAGGGTTTTGATTGTGATGAATTCATTTAGAATTGAAGAACTTAGTTCAGGATTCTAGGCCAATAGTTGGTTCGATTTTGACACCAAGTGGACCATCTGCATCTAAAAGCATTGTAATGCCCAGTGATTTGTATGAAGAAGCAAAAATTGCATGGGAGGTTTTGAAAGTTCAACACATCTTGAATAAGAATGCATGGGTCCTTCACCACATGTTGTTTTTCCCCTAGCATTTTTTGTGGTGAATGATGGCAATAAACTAGATCTTATTCTACTTCAAACTATGCATTGTGTGATTTTCCATTTTGTTTGCCAAAGTTACAATGTTAATAGTACTACCAAAAGGAAGAAAAGTATGATTTCTTACAACCAGCAACATGGGAGTATTTCTATGAAAAATCATATCTTGGGTGAGCATACAATTGTTTAATGCAGGTGGAAAATATGTAATGTTGCTTTTGATTCAAAGGAGCTACATTAGGAAAAGTTCAAAAAGAGATAGATCATTGGTTATGAGGCCATCACAGATCATTTTTGGGATGGTAATCTTTATAAGAAGGATGATGCACCACAACAAAAATTTATGGAGGACGTATTGTTGTTTGTTGCCAAAGCCTACATGCATATTTCTACTATAGAAACTCAGTGGTTGAGGCACTTGGTCATGTGTCAAAATCCCCAAGTTGTGTTTCCAAACTACAAACAAATGGTTCAACATGCCATCCCTTCATTGGTGGTTAAGACCATGGAATAGTATGTAATTCCCACTTTGGATTCATGTGTTATAGCAATAGCCTCTTTTGATTTATGGATGTCCAAATTTGGACATGACACATTTGTTCTTATGATTAATTTCATAAACTAGGCACTATTAATTATTTGACAATTAACCTAGGCACTATATTAGTCGATTTTCACTAAGGTCTTACAGAAACCAACCCTTATGCATACTAGTTGGTTCTTACATGTTCTTACATATATATTAATACCTTTATTGGTTGATTATTCCAACAATTTGATACCATGAAAGTCCTCAAAATTTTGAAAAATCATAATAATTGATACCTTGTGTGTGAGTGAAAAAATGAATTTTTTTAATAACCAATCCGATGGATATTAAAAGAAATCAAGGACTTGCCAACATAGATATATATTTCAATGAGTTAATATTTCATTTTCATAATATCTTGATGATTAGTCAACAATTTAAAACTCTTTTGATTACTATATGCAACAAAATTGCATTTGTAACATCCTAAGTGATAATCCTTAAGATTAAAACATCCCATAGGGTGATTAAATGGCAGCCACATGAATAGTTGATGGTCGTAAAAAGTCACAACAAAACACGAAAAGGTTGACAACACAATTCATGGCAAAATTAAATGGTGTTATTTCATTTTGCAAAATCTCACAACCCATTCACATTCACCCATACCACTGCATTTTGTTGTGTCACCATTTACATTCATGAAGAGTTATGACTTGTTGCCACCATTGCTCCACATCACCTATAAGCTTTAGGTTTTGTGTATTCTTTGAAATTGCAAGGGAGGCAAGATTTGAAGGTGAGGTTGATCCTTACAATGTTCATTTTTCAAACATGCAAAATGTCCATTGTTGCACCCTAAAACAAAGCTTTGAAGTCTAAAGAGCTTCAAACTTAGGTGAATACTAATTTTTCACCTCACTTTTCAATTATCACTCATCAAGTTTGTTTATGTGTGTAATTGTGCATTTAGTTCATGTGGTTGTCTTTGAATTCCACACAAGCTATCTATTCATTTGTTTTACATGGTTGTTTGGAAGTTATATCTCCAAGGTTTGATTTATAAGATTTTGACTTATGGAATGTTTTTGTGCATTGCAATTTTCAAAGATTGAACTATTGTTTTACTTTCACTCACCAGTTTTGTCATTCACTTTTGTCCTCTTGTTCTACCTATCTTTTCATCATTTTCTAAATACTAGTTGTTCAAAAATTTCAAAGCTACAATTTGTTGTGAATGGATGACCTTTCAATTTTTGGCAATTGCCAAGTGTAGGTTTTTTTCACCTTCCCTAATTTCATTATGCCTCTGGGGACTTGAAACTCTCAATTAATTTTAAGTACTAGCAATTCTTTTCTTCTACAATTTCCTCTTGATAGTTCATCCCTTTCATCAAGAATTGTTGCTTTTATTCCTTCTTTTCTAGATGCAAACTTCAACAACTTGCTCCTATGGTTGCAAGCTCATGTACAAATGTCATGAATTTAAGAGGTCAAGATACTCAAGTTTTGTATGTAGGTCCTTATCACAACTAGATCCCATTCTCACCCCTACACTTAACATACTAGATCAAAAAAGGTGGGAGATCAATAAGGTTTTTCAAAATTCTTGGGCAACCAAATTTTCCTTGGGTTGAAGTAGTTATGGGGTCTAATGGGAACATGACCAAGTTTGTTGCAAAATTTGTACAAACGTTGAATTAATGCCAAAGTGTGATGGCTTACAAAACCATGCAAGTTGTCAAAACGTAAAAGTGCATGTCTAGGACTTGTAATTGAATTGTATCTCAATGTAAGTAGTCAACATGCAAAAAATGAAAGGGAGTTTGTTGTAATGCATGGATGTGATATCATAATGTAATAAGTTGCAAAAGGTTGAATAACATTAAGCAAATTTAATGTAAATGGGTGCAACTTGCCACAATTTTGCATTTGTTGAAGCTTAAGCATCCAACAAATGATTCTGAAAAAATGAAAGACTTCTTTGACTTTTTGAAGTCAAAGTTCCCAACAAGGCCACAAAAACATTATAGTAAACGCATTGCATGGAACATGGCATAATTTATGCATGAATTGATTATGACCTGTACATGCCTTGCAATTTAAAAGGCAAAATTCAAGACAATCAACAACAAATATTGGAACAACATTCATGCATATATGTTATTGAGGCTTGTAAATGCATTCTTATCTTGTTGCCTTTGGAAAAGGTTGTTCACAAATCAAATTGAACACGTTTTTTTAGTTTAGTTAGGCATTTTCAAGGCTCATTATTGTCATGGTAGAAACGTTAGGCCTAATTAGGTTCTCATTCTACCTTTATTAGATGACATATTTCTTGAACAACAAATATCATTCTTCAAGTCAACAATGTAGAGGAATTGGCATATTGCAATGAAAGGACCACAAGATTGGAATCCTTGCAGGCAAATGTGGAGCAATTTATCTTGCAATTAGATCTTTACTACTAGTTGTTTAAGTGATCGATGTTCATTGAGCTTTCAATGATAATGATTTTAGTTAGTGTTAAAGACAAAATATGTTTTTCAACATTGACCTTCATGAAGGACAAGCTTAGAAAAAGGCTTATGATACATTTGTATCTTGTTGGCACATGTATATGCAAAATATTTTTTTACTATGGAAATGTTCCTTGGTCTACAACAATCACATTTTGGATTGGGAACAAGAATTGATATGCAATAAACTCTACAGTTTATTATCTACTTTTGCATCGAAAGACCAATCCTTTAAACCCTACCTTTTTTTGTGTTTTGGTTTTTCCTTTGTTGTCATTGGACTTGGATTGCCTTCTATACATTTCTCATTTATGCATTCTGTTTTTATGTTTCCTTTAACCCCTAAACATCAAGACAATGTGAACTTACATAGAAAAGCAGCCCATATTCGGCTTGCTTGACATTTAGGGGCTAATGAATAGTTTCTTGTTTACAAATTTTGTGAGGATGCTATTAACTTCATGTGCGTTTTGGCAAGTTTGTCATTTGTTACAATAGGCAAGGTTACTTTTTAATGATAGCTTGATTCCCCACATGATTTCAAAAGTAGCTAGACTTTTACATTGCTTGTGATGTTGTTGCATTTTGTTTGATATCTTATAAGCTTTGGATACCATATTTTCACCTGCAATGTAGTTAAGCTTGCCACTTAGTTTGACATTTTTAGTGAACCAATTCTGACCATGAACAAAAAGAACAATTCACATTTTCGCCATTTTTTATCCCTCAGCTAACATGCCTAGCCAGAATGACACCTACTGAAACACCATAAGCTGCCATATGTCAGACCAGTAGTGTATAAATTATCGCCACCTTGGCTATTTATTTAAATGAAAAATAATGCTGATTAACAACATTTCACACTTGAAGTGGTTCTAAATATTCAAGAAGCATCCTGGGATAACTTTTTCATAATCCTAAAAGCAAATCATGAGCAAAAGAGAAAAGGAAGGAATCTCTTTCTTCTTCTTTATCCAGGTTCAATATGGATGGACGGCTGCAACTTCTTATTGGATAACTAAGGCGAGAACTCAGCCAAACCCATGTTTTAAAAATTTATATCTCGCATCATCTATGTCTGGATGTCTTCTTGTCATAGGTTCAGCATTGTCATGTGTGAAGTTTCAACAAGTGGAAAAAATATCGCACACAAGTTGAATAAATAAACAACAAACACAGACCACAACACCTTCAACACATGTCTCTCAAAATAATTAATTAAATTTGAAGATTCCATGTTGAAAGTAGAATATTCCTGGAATATTAAAAAATATTCTCTATTCTCCTTCACAAATTCTTTTCTTTGAAAATGTAAAATTTGTACATTTCTTCAAGTAATATAGTTCATGTCAAAAGGGCAAAATTATTTTCAGTGGTCAAGTGGGTGGTGCAAGGTATGTGTTACCATTGTTGGATGGTTATCAGAAACACGATCAGACCCTCAGCAGTTATGAGGGTGGTTCTTAGGATTCATAGAAGTAGTTCTGCAAAACAATCAAAGAATTGGTTTCCGATATAGAGCCACGGTTGAAAATATCAAATGATAGCATTTATAACCGCCATCTCCTTACTAGTTCTTTCCTGAAAACTCAGTTCTTTGAGGTTGTTGAAATAACCAAACGGGTATTAGCAACATCAAATACCCACCTGATACTGGCTGTTACATCATATATTGAGTCTACCATTCAAACATGTCACCCAAAATGTGAAGAAGCTATGCTTGATTTCAATCCGACTAGATGCAAAGGTCAAGATCATATTAGAACCATCCTACTTGTGAGAAATCAAGTAGTGCTTTAGGCACGTGAATTTGTCCAATTTTTGTTTGATATTTCTGACATGTTACAGACAATGCTATTTTTCTTACGGTGAATTTTCACATTTTGGTGACAAAAAAATCAAATGAGAACACCATACAGCACTTCATTTCTTTTTTTAATTATCAACTTTTGGAAAAAACATTATTTAGGGTGTAGTCTTCTACTGTTTGGACAGTTTTCTGAAAACAATTAATGCTAAGTTTTTCTAGCAATGCTCACCAATAAGAAAATTAAAAAAAGTAAAATAAATAAACATAAGCACACGTACACACACATTCACATCTTACAATTTCATGGTACAGAGCAAGAAGGTTGTGTTTGACAAATTATTGGAAGCATGGTTTTTTTTCCCAGTTTTCCTAAATAGCATCAACAATTGGCAAAAATCCCGACGAAAATTTGGCATTTATTGACAACACCTCTTCAGTGACCATCCAAACTGTAAAACAATGCAAAAATACTAACCCAGAGTTGAAAGATGTGTTCAAAAGTGACACAATTTTCTCAAAAACCCATGGACAACTCTTCCCTTACCACCAGTAAAGCCTGAAGATGTGGCAGGAGGAAAAAAAACTATTGGAATAGTGTCACAATAATGAGATCAAGAAAACCAGTTCCCAAACTCACCATGCAATGTTGGAAACACCAGCAATGCAGGTGTTCTGAGTGCTGAACAGCCGATTTAGCATGAGAATTAGTTGATTGAAATGGAGAATAAGACCCTGACAGCTGGTACCGTCAGCATCAGATTTGAACCCCTACTAGCTCAACCCTGTGACAGAGAACTCAGACTGACATATCAATCTGCATACAAATATATATCTCATAAGCAGGGTGCAAGAATCTGGTTATGTAGATCATGCTTGCTACAGGCCGCAGCTAAGTCACCTACAAGACCACATAGAAGATACCCATGTGGTATCATGACACAAGCTAAATCAAGATCCTTCTGGGTGTGTGAATTCAGAGGTTGGACAATATCTGCTTCAAACACTTGTGACACAATTTACTGCACTATATGGCTCGAGTTATAAGAGGACCCACCGCCCTCATTCACATCAAGCTTCTGTAGCCAATTCAAGTCATTTCTCTTGAGGGCAATGATTTGACATCTTAGTCCTAGAAACAATGAGTACCATAATCAACACAATGGGCAATAACTCAAAGACTCTTGTGCCACCCACCTACACAAACAACTCAGATCACCAAAACAACGACAGTCTAAAATGACTTACTGGCTAGGGAGGGTAGTGCACAGCTGAGGTAGAGAGAAGCCCATCATCTATGCCCCATGCTAACTGGCATGAACACTGTGAGGGATCTCATAACCCCAGCACAACTGTTCCAAGCCCAATATTGCCATTACCTTCCCTGAATATGTAGAAATCAAAAGTTGATGCCAGCTATCCAGCTCTCATGGCCGCTGATCTGTGTGGGGGTAAGTTGCCAGAGCCTTTCTGACTTTGCGAAGTTAACCCATATTGCACACATCTACAAAATGGTGCAGCATTGATTGGCCTTCTTGGCTTGCTTGTAAAAGACCTGCATCCCATGCACATGTGTGCACCACACCTCAGATATATCAATGATTGCTAAACCTTCCAACTCCTCAAGTTCAATTACCCAATGATGCAATTGAACTATCACTGTTCTAGCTACATTTTAAAAGTGAAATGCTGTGTGGAGAGCAATACCTGAGAAGCCATACTCAGGTCAGTACTTTTATCAACAAGAGAGTCTAGCCTTTCACCACGTGCAAGCACACTGTCAATGGTTTTATGCTGACAACCAACAAAATTACCACATATCAGGTACCATTGTCTGAAAGTAGTCAATAATTAGCTTAATAGTGTGTGCCCAAGTCATCAAACTGGCACCAGAAATCCGATCCCCGTTCATAGATACTACACTCCAGAACAGAAATGTACAACACTAAAAGTTGTGTCTCTAGCTGCAAACCTGCTCAAGAAGTGCCAGAGGTTATAAGATGCACTTATAAAAGACATAGGCAGAGGAGACAGGGCATTATACCAAGATAACTTTGGTTTCATCCAGGTCTCTCTGAATTTTCAACAGCTTATCGGCCTCTGTTGGATTCTGTGTTTCAGGTCAAAAACATCCCAAATTAGAAAAACCTATGGTGAATTGGGGATAAGCAGCTACCAATGCAAAAGAATGTCCTCAACTCCAGTAAAATAAACATCACCAAGAAGCCAAGACCAGAAGAGGTTGCTGACATGCACAAGCACCAGATATGAAGGTTTCAAGACACATCCACACAGATATTCTACAGCTAATTTACTTGAGAATTGCTACATTCAAATAGACACACCTGGAATTTGGTGAGGGCATCAGGCAAATATGGCCAAGGGTCAGTGCTGTCCGTTGTCTTTGTCTGCCATGTATTTCCGAAAGTTGTCTGATACTCATCCAACACCTGCCACCATCAAGATGTAACCAAAAAACAAAAGACCAGAAACAGTTAATTCTTGCACATGAGGTTTTAATCATGCGCAGGGGTAAAGTTTACCCATCCACAAATCAGGTGGGCCATCAGATCAACAATTGAGAAAGAACCAAAAACTTAACAGGTTAAAAACCCAAAAGCTAAATCCATGCCCTGAATGTTGATCTGACTCCAGGAAGTGTCATCCTCAGATGACCAACCACACTTCCAGCTCTGTCAACAACATGGTATGTTGCAATTCTGGATTGTGGCTGCAAAATGCAAAACAATTCCAAGTAGTCCTGCTAAGCTCAAGGGACTCTTAACAGGTATCAATTCATTGCAAGATGCAACATCTAGTTCCTCTCGTGAGTGTGTGAACTTCCTTGCCCAATAGTCATTATCACTGTCATACAATAATCTACTGCTGACTGAGGTAGTGACTACTGCACAAGAGGAGAAAAATCATGTGCTCCACAGGCCAGACTGCAATGGACTGGAGGGACAAAAACTTCTTGATGTATCAAATTTCTCTTTCTTCCCAAGGTTCTGCCCATGGAATCTTCAAACCCTAGAGCCATTTTCATGTTTTGATCCAGCAAGAAAAATCATAAAAAGACAGAGAAAAAGAACAACAAAAAACCTTGTTGATGACAGAGAAGGCACTTCTCATAGGATATTCCTTGTCAACAAATGCAAGCCCGCATAATCCATTCCTGTTGTAACAATGCACCATGTACTCTGGTTTCACCAACCAGACCACCAGAAAAATTCATTAAACCTGGATCTGAAGATATATTGGCTACTAACAACAACAGGTTCATACACTCATATTGTAACCCTAATCCTTGACGGACAAGATTTATGTCTTACACTTCTTGTAGCTGCATCCTTTACAGCAGAAAACATTGCCAGGTCTTCTTGCCAGTCTCTTTTCTCTCTCTCTCATCCATGGTACAAAATGGATGGGGGCAACTCGTGGTTTTATGGCAGAGGGAGGAGGAGGCATGACCGGACGGACATGGGGACAATCTAAAGACACCGATGACCAGTTGAAAAGAAGACGCTTAGATACAATTCCAATCCTAGAAAAGCTTGACAGGGAGGATTCCAGAAACAGGATTATGCACAACACAAGCGGTTCAAATCATGGAAAGAGAAAGAGTCGAATCCAAATCCTGTCAGACAGCAGCGAGAACTGGACAAACAAAAGGCCGCGGCAAGAAGGAAGGACAGAGTAGGGCACGGGCAGTTCGCACCATCTTGAGCCACAGATTGGCGCTGACCAAGAGGCGTCCGTCCAGCAATAGTTCGGGAAGCGAAAACGATAAACTCTCTAGCGCTTTGGCGCTGGAAGAAACCGAACTGTGAAACATCGGAAGCATTGGCCAACACGGCAGTCTCCGACGATCCCGCGGCTCCCGAAACCTTCAAGACCAAAAGTGCCGTTATCTTCATATCTTCCCCGCTTCTCCGATTTGTATTCCTCCTCAGTCTATGCTGCTCCTGTCTCTCTCCACAATGAAAAAAACCAGCCCTGTTCTTGTTCCTGTTTCTCCTCGGTAACAAACCCTGATAGAATTGCTTTACAACCAAACCCTCACAGATTGTCACCAAAGGTTCTCCAGTTTGTAAATCGCCAAATCTTCGGGCAAAGACAGGATCCAGATGCAGCTGCCTCTACTGCCAACCAAGAATCAAAACAAGTCAAGAACCGGGTCCGAATCTCTGCAAAAACACGAAGAAATTTGCCGCGGCAGTGAGGGGCAAGCGCATTTCTGAACTGGAAGAGTGCGCATCAAGACGACGAGGTTCTTCTTCGAGACGGGTCCCAACGGTCGAGATCTACCTGTGTACATCCCCGACCTCCAGATCAGCGGCAGAGATTAGCACAGCTGTCTCTTGCCATTATGAACCCTATGAAATTTCCCCGCTCGTCACCGGAGCCCCTTCATTCATCCACCCCCTTCTTCTCATGGATGATACTGGGGCTCTTTCGTTCATCGACACCTTTATCTCAGACGAATCTTGTGCACTGATCAACTTACTTCTCATGGATGATACTTGTGTATCTTCATTCATCTACCTTCTTCTCATGGATGTGCACTTGGGCTTCTTCATTCATCGACCTCCTTCTCATGGATGATACCTTTGTGCTTCTTCATACATCGACCGTCTTCTCATGGATGTGTACTTGGGCTTCTTCATTCATCCACCTTCCTCTCATGGATGATTCTTTTGTGCTTCTTCATTTATCGACCGTCTTCTCATGGATAGGTACCTTGTGCTTCTTCATTCATCCACCTTCTTCTCATGGATAGGTAGGTACATGTGCTTTTTCATCCGTCGAACTTCTTCTCATGAATGATACTTGTGATTTTTCATCCATCAACCTTCTTCTCGTGGATGGTACTTGTGCTTCTTTCATTCCTCAACCTGCTTCTCATGGATAGGTACTTTGTGCTTTTTCATTCATCAACCTTCTTCTCAATGCGTAGGTACCTCATGCTTTTTCATTCATCCACCTTCTTCTCATAGATAAATCCTTGAGCTTCTTCAATTCATCAACCTTCTTCTATGGATAGCCACTCACGCTTCTTCATTCATCCACTTTCTTCTCATGGATGGCACTTTAACATTCTTCATTGATAGACTTCCTTCTGAAGGATAATACTTTTGGTTTTGTTCCGTTTTGTTTTTTTGATGCGATAAATAATGCAGACAATTCAAGAAGATTTGCACGCAATGCGCAAACTCCGTCCATCATCAACTTTGTTTGCAAGAAAAGTTAGAATCAGATGAGATCAATGAGTTTGCAACCAAGGGAATACTAATCAAATGCACACAAGTAGTAAGTACCTACAACCTTTCTTCCTTGTGAGTGATCTATCCATGTTGCCAATCAAATGCGTATTGAAAAGTGCATAAGATCTATATGACTTTGCAAAACAATTAAGCTTTACTAAAAACTCAATCACAAACTCCATTATTGTCAACAATAGGTTCATCTTGTCATCACTCTGCCTTTACCAAACCACGCAATGGGCTGAGACGGACTGTTCTACCTGGAATGCTCTGGGTGAGATATCATTCCATAAGGGGTTCAACCATTGCTGTTTCTAGAGTGTTATCATCACACCATGGATTCACATGTATAGGCATGTTTTTCACCATCTATTGTGATTACAAGTGAGTCCAACTGCATGAAAAGTGGAACCATCAGATGGCTGCCTGTCCCACCTACAGAAAACCCGGAACAAGCGTGTGAATAGACTACTTAACCAGCACCCTCTCACATATTATTGGACATAACCAATTGCAATGAGAATCAAGACACCCTCTTTTCATCCACAAAGAGATCAACCATGCAGTTTTCATCCAAGATGCCAAGGGATACAGAATCATTGGGCCAATGAGAGCAGAGGTTAGTACCTTGTGCTCCTACATAGATAAGGAAACGAAGGTTGAAGGTTATGACAAATAAGAGCATCAATATTCTCATTAGGGTTGGTTATGGCACAGGAACAGCCACCTTACTATCGATTATGGAGTCTAAACCATGGTAGACTGGTAGGGCGCACCTTAGGAAGCACTACAGGCCAGACATAATGAGCAGCACTACAATGTAGTTTCTTAGGTTTTGTTTTGGTCAGGACATCCAATGAACCATGGGGTTAGAGATGGTGGTTATTAGTCATAAACCAAAGTGGCATAATACAGATTAACCATAACCTTGAGGTGAAAATAATTCAAATTGGCTTACCTTACCAAACTAAAGTTACAAATCAAATCTTAAATTTCCAAAACTTTTACATGTAGAAACCTCAAATTCTTACATATTAAGAGAATTCTTCTAGTGTATGTGAAGGGCAGTAGGCAAGAAACCCAACCCTTTATACACCTCATAATTAGAAATTAAAAATTAGAAACTTCAGTAAATACATATCTCTATTTGAAGACTAAGTCATCTTGTGGTTCAAGTAATTCTGTTAACTGACTTTTCAATGCTTACTATTATTTCTTGCAATGTATTTTGGAACATGAAATAGAGAGTTTAGCTGATAGATGAGTTGCTTACAATGTGGCAATAGCAGGTGAAGCTCAGTAGCTTTGTCCTCCCATCAATCATACCAGGAGCAAATCTTGAACAGTCTACAGAACGACATCCTCAATGCATGTGAACAAGACATTCATGAGCTTCTAAAGCACCCAATGGAAAGTGAGACACATTTTGGCCAAGTTGAAGACAGTTCAATATGAAGTCAAACCAGTCAGGAGAAAACAGAGGCATTGATGAGCATCTGGCAGAGTTCCTAGTAGACCTGAGAAATAGATGACTCACTGGACCAATATGACACAAATTGGTATGATCAGCTCCATGTTTGTAGGTAGCCTGCTGAGGATTTCAAGTAGCAAACATGCAATGAAGTTTCAGTTCTGAATCTCCCATAAGCAGCAATCTTGCAGGATGAGCTGTGTAGGCATTGGAAGACAACGACGCAGTTAAAGAGACCCAAATGGAGGAGATCTGCACACTATCGTAGAAGGCGAGGAGGCAGTGCAGTGCAGTGCAGTGCAGTGCCGTGCCGTTCTATGCAGAAATGTCACCTCACAACACAGCAACAAGAGAAAAGCCTAAGTGAGATCTTTTCTCTCAACAGAATATGCAATCAAGCACCCTCCCCTGACTTTTCCAGTACACCCTATTAATTAGTGCTACAGCAATGCATCATGTGATAGATAAGCAAATATAATTCACCACATTACAAGCAAACCCTTTTCATTCAAATAAGAAATTAGCTGTTAAAAGAAAGGGCAATCAGGAAAGACAATTATCAAAAAATAAGCACATTATAGGCAAATCCTCTTCTGTGAAATCAAAACTTAGCTTGTAAAGGGAAGGGTCAACCAGGAAAGAACCTCATCACAAGTAGTAGGTAGCCGCAGCTTTAGCAGGAAATCGTTCTACTGACGAAGCCAGCAGATTCAATGGAGGAGAGAAGTCCAATGCTTTCTTTCATCAAGCCATAGCCAAGAGTTTCGTGGAGCCACCACATGGCCACCCAATTACAGAAGCATGCCCACCTCACTCAAACTGAGCTAACAAAGACGCAGAGATGCAGAAGCATATGAAGACATACAACCTCATGATTGAAAACCTTCCACACAGCTTCAAGAAAAGACACAAATCCATGCAACCAGAAGCTTCCAGGATCTGAAAATCTGCGCAAAATTCATAACATTAAGGGCTCCTGCTCCGACTGCGACGGCGATCACGAACTGGAACAGGGCTTCTGCATAACCAAGCAAGATTGAAGAGAGTTTAACTCAGGTGCAAGTAGGAAAAAAGGAGAGTATAAAATGTGAACAATTGCAGGAAATACATTAGCTTGTAAAAATCCACAAAAAACTGTAATTCCAGACCATACGTCATTATAGAATGTAGAGTCACAATACAGCAGCACTTTATAAATATTCAGAACCAGAAGGAGGATGCTATACCCATTTGCAACTGGAGATGCACGGTGTTCACGACGAGGAACAGGTGACCGACTCAGACTCCTAGCTCGGCGAATTACAGGTGAAACACTCCTGCGGCGAGGAGATCGACTCCTAACCCTTGGAGGTGGGCTAGACACAGAACCACCAGAGCTGAGTGACTGACATCTCAATTGTAGGCAGTCCTGACTGAAGCATATTTTCAAAGGGAACAAAACCATGCATGGTTGTACATAGCATTCCCACAGCAAACAATGATGGATGGGTATATGAAGTTGGCCTTCTATCCTCAAATACACAAAATACAACTGGTTTGAATAACAACTCAGTTTGTGAGCCACTACAAAAAAGATCCAATGGCCTTGCTAGACATTCACAATGCTTGGGAGATGATGATAAAAGCAATACCTGCGGGCACCATAACTGGGGCTGCGGCGGATTCTTGGGCTTGGACGAGGGCTCCTGCCACGACCTCCTGTCCCCAAGCCACCGGCTCCAATACGAAGGCGGCATTCCCTGGCAAAGTGGCCAGGTTCCCCACATTCATAGCATTTCATCTCATCACCCCCCCTACCTCGAGCTCCACCTGCTCCACCTGAGCTCCGAGAAAGCTCCACCCGCCATCCATTCTTGCCTGCTAACAGAATGTGAACAAACATAGCACAACATAAGGATCCTGCACAAGTGTAAGATGTTGCAAGCATAAACTTCCGCCATTCTACCTCTTCAGTCAGTCAGCGCCCTCACATGGAAAGACTACAACCATGCTTACAGAGGGTGAAAGAGATGAGACATATGACAGAAGCAAAGCTCACATGCTGAGATGATACTTATATGTTTTGACTAAACCCTGGTACAGGGAAGCATACTTACCGTCCATGGCTCGAATTGCATCTTGTGCATCTCGTAGGTCGTCAAACTCCACAAATGCAAACCCTGGCGGCTTGCGGGCTACCCACACACTGAGTCCATAACATCAAACCCTAAACCAATCAAACCCTTGACGCAACCACAAAGACAACAAAACAATCTCTCGAAAGTGTGGCTTTCAACAAAGACGGTTCTTGCAATCCGTACTTGAGGAATCTCAGTGGAAAACGGATTCGGAAGAAAGAAAGGTCCCTGTCAGACCCGACAAGCAGAGTGCAAAAACCCTGAAAAGTGACGAAGTCAACCAGCGAACAATAGAAAACGGCAACCTACCTACGTAGCACACCGTAGCCGCGGAACTCATCTTCAAGCTCTCTCTCGGTTGCTCTGGGATCCAAGTTGCCGACATAAACACGAGACATCGCCGCTGCCGCTCCCACCACCACCCCTGTATGCTGCTTTCGACGCCGCAAAAACCCTTTCACAACCCCACAAGAACAAAGCCCTCTTTTTTTCCCTTCAAAGCTGTGAAGTGGATCGCGACAAGCAGAAGTCGCAAGAGTTCCTAGAAACGTCGGAAAGAAACGCTTTGTTCTCGAAACCAGAGCAACCAAGCTAAAAACGACGGACAGAGGAGACGGAGAAGTGCAGAGCGAGGTACGTGCAACGCCACAACGGGAAGAAGAAGATGAAGAGAGATGGCTACTGGGAAGCACAGACGCTGAAACACCAACAAAACCCCAGTGGATGAAACCCTGGTAGATGAAACACTGGCGTATATGGGAGGTTTTGTTTTGCAGGGTGATCAAATTTACTGTAGATATAATACCAGTGTTGGGCGGGTATCATAATTTTGTGATACCCACCGGATCCGGTTTTCAAAGAATAACTTTTAAAAGGTTCTGGTTTTCACTTTTAATTTTTTGATTTTTTATATTCCAAGGCAAGGTATCAATTTTTATTAAAAAAATTGAACTGATTCTCACAATGTCCATTCTCATAAATTTGAGAATAGCTAGTTATCATTTGACAGCTCTCACAAACTGGTTATTATTTTTTTAATTAAAAAATCATAACCAAAATTACAAAAAAATTGTTGATTTTATTCCTTTTCTTAAAAATAAAAAAATCATCAGCAATGTTGCAAAAAAATAATAATAATAACCAACAATTTATTTATTTGATTTTCATATTTCAACAACTTCATCCCTTTGAAAATCACCTTCAATTGTTTTTTAACTCTTGTAAATTTACATCCCCCTCAAGGAATTCTACTAAGTTAGTTGGAAATTTACATCCTATTATAAAGTCATTAAGCTAACTTTTGTTAACAAATATCAATTTTTCTAAATTTTTAATTTACAAACAACATTTCCTAAGGTCAATAAGTATTCTAGTGATGGAACAAATCTTTTTTATTTCAATCTATGATCCAACAATGCCCATAATATGGCAAGCTAGAAAACCAACAATATAAAACATTGCTTCATGTTTCTTCCACCATTGAAAATAACATTTGATGATTTTTTAACATCCAATTGGTACTATCTAAAAATCAATAATTCCTTCTTGACAAGTTCTATTGCTTATTTGCTTATACTTGTTGTTCATTCAACAATATCCAAACTACAATCCTAAACTCAAATATCCTAGTTAGCATAATTCCTTTCTAACTTTACCAAGGGATGTAAATGTTCATGACATTTGACCAACATAGGATATAAGAACTTCCTATTATATTCCTAACAACACCTTGTTCCTTTCCAACAAATGAAAATATTATATAAAGGTTTTTAAACCTAGGGTTTAACATTAAAAAATTGTATTCTGCGTGTTTTTGTTTTCACATTTTGTTAAGAATGAAAGGAAAGAATTCAACATACCACAAACCTCCCTTCTAAAGTTAGAAGCCAATAAAACCAATTCATCAACAACAATTGAATCATCATCCATTATGTTTTCAAATGAAGGAACAACTTGATTTTTTTCTTTAAGTTGTAAATTCATCAAAATTATAATGTGTAATGCGTCACTAAGTAACCAATGTTCATGTGATTGGTTAATAACATAGGTGAAAAAAATTGAAAAAAGACAATCCACAATAATTTAAGAGATCTACCAAGTCAGAGGTGGAGGCACTCGATGAATGGCCTTCATAGCAATATGTTTATTATAACATAGCACAATTATAAAATGAAACTACAATGCCTTTTTAAACATAATAATCTTACTAACAAACCTATAAAACAAAACAATAATAAAATGATTGGTATTACTACACAATTCAAAAGTTTTAAAAATTAAAAAATTTAAGACAATATTGAAAATCAAAAGACTACTTGGTTTTCATTAGTGTGTTCAATATGTTTGGCCAATTTCCAATTTCAACACAAGCTTTATTCCACTCCTATCTATCTTTCCCAAATTTTTTAAATTAAGTGATGCACTTTTGCAAATTTGTTTGAATAAACTAAATAGAAACATATTTGAGATGTTTATAGACCTTTTCTTCTACTGTCATATTGACATGCCTTTGAAAAAGCATGCCCAAAACAAGTCCCTTGCAAGCTCTTTTCCAAACTAAAAGATTCACAACTCGCAATAGATTTCAATGTAATGGTCATCACATTGAAATAAAAACCTCCATCTTTGACATAAGTAATGATTTTTTTTCTTAAACCATACTTGTCCAACAACTATGTTAGAGTTATAATGAAGGGTTGTCCTATAGTTTTTTTAGCTTCAAACAAGCTAATAGTCACATGCTTAAATAATTGTACATTGTATTGAAAGTTGGGATTGTGGGGTCAATTGGACAATGCCATCTTTTCAAAAGTCATGTTATAAAAGAGGAAAAATATGATTATTGAAATATGAAGTATGAAAAAACAAGGAGTTCGAATTGTTTTGGGTGATATTTGGGTACTTGATGGTGGTCCTATTGAAATCCTTAGAAATTTTATTGGTTGTAAATCAATAAATGACAAAGGTTGTTAAAAGGCCTCCTATACTCACATTGATAAACAAAGTTTCAACGTTGGTCATTGTCAAAAGATAACAATTTAGGTTGTGCAAATATTTGGATGATAAACCATTGGAATATTGGATTTGTGTTATAAATTTGTGGCAATTATCCTTTTTGTTGCAAGTATTCCAATTAAACAACACAATTCAAGATGAGATTTGAATTTGTCTTTGGGAGGGTTTGGATAGTTTCATTATGCCTTCTTGATAAAACTCCAAATGGATATGGGGGGGGGGGGGGGGGGGAAATATAAAATAAAATAAAAGAAGGGGGGGGGGGGGGGGGGGTTTTATATTTGTTGACACAAAACACGGGGGGGGGGTCAAAAAAAAAAAAAAATTTTAAAAAAAAA
>Ga0116227_10004964_pt1 | contig 28511 bp, 26 predicted proteins | sample S1TSphgellanicum_FD_89693 | JGI IMG/M metagenome (GOLD analysis project Ga0116227, IMG submission 89693) | Host-associated microbial communities from peat moss isolated from Minnesota, USA - S1T2_Fb - Sphagnum magellanicum MG | ecosystem: Host-associated > Plants > Peat moss > Unclassified...
CGTGAAGGACGTGTCCGGATTTCGCCAGAGCGCAGTGTCATCCGGACTTCGGTCGAGACCGTCATGGAGCAGCTTGAAGCTGGTGAACAGTTCATGCACATCCTGCTGCGCGAAGGCAACGTGGGTTCAAATGAATTCAAGCAGGCCATCGAGCGCGAGTTGAGTTACTTCGAAGAAGAGTTGCAGGAAGATTTGATCCGGCTCTCTGCTGCAGGTGGCGCGAAGCTGCATGAGCCGCGGCTGGTTTCCAAGGCGATGACACGCTTGGTCTTTGCGATGGGCGCGTCGGCCATGGATCTGCCGCTGGAGAAGCGGCACGAGATTTCCGAACAGATGATCGTGATGCTGCGCATTATCGCGGCAGGCGCCAGCATCTGGCCCAACAGCGAATACATCAACGACGATTAATAATCGTCGTCGTCGTCGCGTACTCTGCGGCGCTGGGGTTTTTTCGGCATTAACTCTTCCAGGCCCACAGCGCTCAACAGCGCCTTGAGTTCCATCGGATCCGCTTCGCGGCAGCCACCGGTCTTGATGCCACGACCCAATTCAATCGGACCGTAGCTGACGCGAATCAGGCGACTGACCTGCAGGCCCTGCGATTCAAACAGACGGCGTACTTCGCGGTTGCGGCCTTCACGCAGGGTGACGCGATACCACTGGTTGGCGCCCTCGCCGTCTTCGTTGGCACCGACTTCGAGCGTATCGAAGTGCGCCGGGCCATCTTCCAGTTCAACGCCATTGACCAGGCGTTCAGCAATTTCTTCCGTCATTTCACCGAGCACACGCACGGCATATTCACGACTGATTTCGAAACTGGGATGTGTCAGGCGACGCGCCAGCTCACCGTGATTGGTCAGCAGCAACAGACCTGAGGTATTGATATCGAGACGGCCGACGGCAATCCAGCGTCCGCTCTCCAGTTCTGGCAATTTGCGGAACACGGTGCGACGGCCATCCGGATCATCACGCGTCACCAGTTCACCCACGCGCTTGCGATACAGCAGCACGCGAACACTCTCTTCCTTCTTCGCAAAGCGCACCGGCTTGCCGTCAACGCGAACCCGATCGGTGTGATCGATCTTCTGGCCCACCGTTGCAGGCTGGCCGTTCACCATGATGCGGCCTTCCTGTATCCACTGCTCGATATGGCGTCGCGATGCGACACCCGCAGAAGCCAGAACTTTTTGGATGCGCTCGCTCAATGGACAGTCGCTTCGTCAGATTCACCCGCTGCTGCTGCGGGTTCCGGGGCTTCGTCTGTTTCGGCAACGGCTACTTCAACTTCAGCGTCAGTTGCTTCGGCGTCGCTTGCAACTTCAGCAGCTGTTTCGCTTTCAACGGCAGGTTCTTCGCCTTCAGCGACGTCAGTGGGTGCCGGCAGTTCACCCAGCTTCACCAACGCAGCATCTAGCGCGGCCACATCCTTGATCTCTGGCAGGCTCGGTAAATCGTCCAAGGTGGTCAGATTGAAATCATCGAGGAACTGTGACGTCGTGCCAAACAGTGACGGACGTCCCGGGACTTCCTTCTGACCCACTTCGCGTATCCAGCCACGCTCAAGCAGCGTGCGGATGATGTTGGGTGACATGGCGACGCCACGCACTTCTTCGATTTCGCCGCGCGTGATCGGCTGGCGATAGCAAACCAGCGCCAGCGTTTCGAGCAGTGCGCGCGAAAGCTTCGGTGGCTTTTCCTGCCACAGGCGGCTGACCCACTCAGCGTAGTCACGGCGCACCTGGATGCGATAACCGCTGGCCACTTCCTGCAATTCTGCTGCACGTGATTCCAATGCTACAGCCAGCTTTTCCAGTGCTTCGCGGATGTCTTTCTTGCCAACGCCAAGATCGGCGCTCAGCAGGCGGTACAGCTGTTCAATCGACAGCGGCATTTCCGAAGCCAGCAACAGCGCTTCAAGAATCTTGATCAGCTTGTCGTAACGACTTTCATCCGGTGCCGATTCGGCAACGGTTTCCATGATTTCCATCTCAGTCCCAGTCACTGCTTGCCTCCACTTCTTCTGCCTTTGCCTTGCCGGTTTCAATCAGCAATGGCGCAAAGGGATCGTCTTGTTTGATATGAATCATCGCCGAGCGAGCCAGTTCGAGGATGGCGAGCAGGCATACCACCACGCCGGCCTTGCCCTCTTCGGGATCGATCAGATCCATGAACTGTTTGGCGCCGCCATTGAGCTTCGAGAGAATGTGTGACATGCGCTCGCGCACGGACAAAGGCTCGCGGCTCACCTGATGCCTGGTAAACAACTCCGCGCGCTGCATCACATCGCGGAAGGCCATGATCAGTTCGCGCAGCGTTGGCTGTGGCAGTTGTGCGGAAGTCGGAATGACTTCCGGGCGTGCCTGCGCAATGAACAGATCGCGGCCAACGCGTGGCATCACTTCCAGCGATTCGGATGCGGTCTTGAAGCGCTCGTATTCCTGCAAGCGGCGCACCAGCTCCATGCGCGGATCGCCCTGATCTTCTTCGTCCGGCGGTGGGCGCGGCAGCAGGATGCGTGATTTGATTTCTGCGAGCAGCGCCGCCATCACCAGATATTCAGCCGCAAGTTCCAGACGCAGTTCGTGCATCAGGCCGATGTACTGGATGTACTGCTGGGTGATCTTGAGAACCGGGATGTCGAGGATGTTGAGATTCTGGCGGCGGATCAGGTACAGCAGAAGATCGAGCGGGCCTTCGAACGCGTCCAGGAACACTTCGAGCGCATCGGGCGGGATGTACAGATCTTCCGGCAGCTTCTCGAGCGTCTGGCCCATGACCTTCGGCAGGCGCGAGGCATCGACCGTGACGGCTTCGTTCTCGACTTCGGTGGCAACTGTTTCTGTCATGGCTTACTCGGGGATGAAGCCCAGCGCTTCATGCACGCGCGTCAGCGTGGCATCAGCGTGTGCGGCTGCCTTGCGTGCGCCTTCGCGCAGGACGCTTTGCAGACCGGCGCGATCTTCACGCACTTCGCGGTACTTGGTCTGGACCGGCTTGAGGCATTCCACCACCGCTTCCGCGACAGCGCCCTTGAACTTGCCATAACCCTGGCCGTTGTATTGCTCGACGATCCGGTCAAAGCTGTCGCCGGTGGTGGCGGACAGGATCGACATCAGGTTCGACACGCCGGGCTTCTCGGCAATATCAAAACGCACTTCGTTGCCCAGATCGGTAACGGCGCGCTTGATCTTGCGCGTGATCACATCGGGCTCGTCGAGCAGATAGATCGCGTTGGTTTCGGCGTCGTCGGATTTGCTCATCTTCGATTCCGGCGTCTGCAGGCCCATGATGCGCGCGCCGACGGGTGGAATCATCGGTTCAGGCACCGTGAACACCGGACCGTAGAGGTTGTTGAAGCGCTGCGCGACATCGCGCGTCAGTTCCAGATGCTGCTTCTGGTCATCGCCCACCGGCACTTTCTGGGCCTGGTACAGCAGGATGTCTGCCGCCATCAGCACCGGGTAATCGAACAGGCCGGCGTTGATGTTGTCGACGTGCTTGGCGCTCTTGTCCTTGAACTGCGTCATGCGGTTGAGCTCGCCCATCTGCGTGTAGCAGTTGAGGATCCACGACAGGCGCGCATGCGCTGGCACGTGCGATTGCACGAACAGCACGTTCTTCTTCGGATCGAGTCCGCAGGCGATGTAGAGCGAAAGGAATTCGTAGCAGCGCTCACGCAGGACCGCAGGATCCTGGCGCACCGTGACGGCATGCAAGTCGACCAGCATGTAATAGCAGTCGAACTGTTCGTTGAGCGTCACCCAGTTCTTCAGCGCGCCGAGGTAGTTGCCAATGGTGAGGCGGCCAGAAGGTTGAATGCCCGAAAGGACGACGGGTTTTTGAATGGATGAAGTCATTTAAATAGAAGGGCGAAAGTAGGCAACAGGCCTTGCAGGCCAAACAAATTAATCAATGTATTGATTGAAAAATTTACCGGCAGACCTATAAGTTCACCGAGAATATGGAAATACATCAAGGCAATTAGGATAAAAAAGCCGTAAGGCTCGATTCGATCCAAAATACGAGCCTGAGCTTCTGGTAATAGCCCAGCCAAAACACGCCCACCATCTAACGGCGGTAACGGCAACAGATTTAACACCATCAATACTACGTTGATAAAAATACCTGCCGCAGCCATTAAGCTAATACCTTGCTGAATACCTTCCTCAAGATTCATGCTGAGCATTACTTTAGCGAGCAAGGACCAAGCAATCGCCATGAACAAATTAGCCAATGGTCCCGCAGCAGCAACCAAAGCCATGTCACGCCTCGGATTCTGAAGATTACGAATGCCTATCGGGACCGGTTTGGCCCAGCCAAACATGAATGCGCCCGGAAGCAGGTACATCAAGAGCGGCACAGCAACAGTGCCTATCGGGTCAATGTGCCTGATCGGGTTGAGGCTCAGGCGCCCCAGCATCTCCGCGGTGCGATCACCGAGCGCACGCGCAGCCCAGCCGTGCGCGACTTCGTGCAAGGTGATGGCAAACAGTACCGGCAGGGCCCAGACCGCAATTTTCTGGACCATCGAGACAAGATCAGGAGTCATTCCGCATTATAGCTGTGTCATAGCCCTGCACCGGCCTTTTTCACGCTATGCTCGGCAGGACAACAAAAATCATTCCGTATGCCTTTAATTCTTGCTGTTTTAGCCGCAACACTGGATGTTCTGGCTGCCGTCTTCATCTGGCGTAGCGACAATACTCGCGCTGATCGCTGGCTGGCCGCGGGCGCCATCGTCCTGCATGCGGCTGCCCTGGGCCATCAGGTCTTCCATGGCGGGACGATTACGATCGGGATCAATGAGGCGGTTTCGCTGTTTACCTGGCAATCGGCGATTTTACTGTGGGCTTTCTGCTGGAAGGAACCGCTGCGTGGCCTGGGTCTGGTGATTTATCCCTTTGCCGGTTTTTGGGCGGTTTGGGCGGCGGCATGGCCTACCGATGTCAGCGGGGCCGAAATCGCCAGCTGGACGCTGCGCACTCACATCGTACTGTCGCTGTTCAGCGCGGGCGTACTGACGATAGCGGCGGTTCAGGCGGGTGCTTTGGCGCTGCAGGATCAGCTTCTGCATGACCCTCGCCGTGGCCGCATCATGCTCGGCCTGCCGCCGTTGCAGACGATGGAGCGCCTGCTGTTCCAGCTGATTGGCGTTGGCTTCTTCATGTTGAGCCTGACGCTGCTTTCGGGACTGACCTTTATCCGCGACTGGCTGGCCCAGCACCTGGCCCACAAGACCATTCTTTCGATTACGGCCTGGCTGATTTTCGGCACGCTGCTGTGGGGCCGCTGGCGTTATGGCTGGCGTGGGCGCACCGCGATTCGCTGGGCGCTTTCCGGATACGTCGTCCTTATCCTGGCGTACTTCGGATCAAAATTAATTCTGGAACAAATCCTTGGAAAACACTGGACTTAGAGAACATTCTTAAAGTCACTCGGCTTGACAGAACCGACCAGCTTTCCGTAGTTATGCATCTGACACGGCCTCACGAGACCGCGCCCTCTTGAACGAAATACCCTTAAATTTTCTTATCGTCCTGCTGGTCATCCTGATTCTGCTCTCGGCGTTTTTCGCCGGGTCGGAAACCGCGTTGATGTCGCTCAACCGCTACCGCTTGCGGCATCTGGCCAAGAATGGCCACCGCGGGGCGCAATTCGCGGAGCGTTTGCTAAAGCGTCCGGATCGGCTCATCGGCATGATCCTGCTGGGCAATATCGCGGTTCATTCTGCTTCGTCAGCCATTACCACGTTCATTACCCTGCACCTGTGGGGCGAGAGCTGGATTGCGGTAACAACCGGCATCTTGACCTTTTTCATCCTTATCTTCGGTGAAATCGCGCCTAAAACGCTGAGCGCGCTCTATCCGGAACGTGTCGCCATTCCGTCGTCCTATATCTATATCGTCCTGCAGTGGGTTTTCTTCCCGCTGGTCTGGCTGGCCAACCTGATGAGCAACGGCGTGCTGCGCCTGCTGGGTGTTTCGCCCGAAGACGCGGCGGAACACAGTCTCAGCGTTGAAGAATTGCGCTCGGTGGTAGCCGAGGCTGGCGCCATGATTCCGCAGCGTCACCAACGCATGCTGCTGTCGATCCTGGACCTGGAAAAGGCCACGGTCGAAGACATCATGGTGCCGCGCAACGAGATCATTGGCATCGATATTTCGGAGTCCTGGGAAAAGGTCCGCGAGGAAATCGTCAGCAGCCAGCACACGCGCCTGCCGGTATTTGATGGCTCCATCGACGATCTCAAAGGTGTGGTGCACCTGCGCCGCGTGGTGCGTCTGGCGGCCGAAAACCAGTTGGATACCGACTCCCTGCTCAAGCTGGTGCGAGAGCCCTACTTCATTCCCGAGGGCACGCCGCTGAACCAGCAACTACTCAATTTCCAGAACCAGAAGCGCCGCATTGGCTTCGTCGTCGATGAATATGGCGATATCCAGGGACTGGTGACACTGGAAGATATCCTTGAAGAAGTTGTCGGTGAGTTCACCTCGGATCCTGCGACCAGCATGAAGAATGTCTATGCAGACCCTGACGGCAGCTTCCGCGTGACTGGCTTTGCCACCATCCGCAGCCTCAATCGCAGGCTGGGCTGGAAACTGCCGATTGATGGCCCCAAGACCCTCAATGGCCTGGTCCTGGAAAAGCTCGAGAACATTCCACAGCCCGGCCGGCGCCTCGATATTGCCGGCTATGACATCGAGATCACCGAGACGCGCGCCAATGCGGTCAAGTCCGCGCGCATACGCCCGCCTGCCCTGACACAGGCAGCGGCCAAAGCCAAGCCGGTGCGTGTGATCCACTGAGGCGGGGCGCACCCTGCCCTAGATGTATTGCAGCGCCTGTTCCAGTCGCGCGACAGGCAGCACTTCGATATCCAGCTTGACCGATTTGCGCAGGCGGTTGCCCTCCGGAATGATGGCGCGCTTGAAGCCATGCTTGGCGGCTTCCTGCAGGCGCTCTTCCCCACCCTGCACGGGCCTGATTTCACCAGCCAGGCCGACCTCGCCAAACACCACCATGTCGTTCGGGACCGGACGGCCGCGCAGGCTCGACAGCGCCGCCAGCAGCAACGGCAGGTCCGCAGCGGTTTCCTGAATGCGCATGCCGCCAACGATGTTGGCGAAGACATCCTGATCGCCAAAGGTGATGCCGCCGTGCCGGTGCAGAACGGCTAGCAGCATGTTCATGCGGTTGCCTTCCAGCCCGAGGGTGACGCGGCGCGGATTGCCGAGCTGGGATTGGTCCACCAGGGCTTGCACTTCCACCAGCAGCGGCCGGCTGCCCTGGCGGGTGACTGTAATGACGCTGCCCGGCACGGGTTGCTCGTGACGCGACAGGAATAGCGCCGACGGATTGCTGACTTCCTTGAGTCCGCCATCGGTCATCGCAAAAACGCCCAGTTCATTGACCGCGCCAAAGCGGTTTTTCACCGCACGCACGATGCGGTAGCGGCTGCCCGCGTCATGCTCGAAATACAACACGGTATCGACCATGTGCTCCAGCACGCGAGGGCCGGCAATCGCGCCTTCCTTGGTCACGTGCCCGACCAGCACCACGGCGGTCTGGCTGCTTTTGGCATAACGCACCAGTTGTGCGGCGCATTCGCGCAGCTGAGAGACGGACCCGGGCGCGGAATCCAGCGTATCGGTGTTCAGGGTCTGGATCGAATCCACCACCACCAGCCCGGGCTGGTGTGATGCCATCAGCGCAATGATCTGTTCAACGCTGGTTTCGGTGACCACCGGCAGGTCCAGGCGCGGCAGGTCCAGGCGCTTGGCGCGCAGATGAACCTGCTGCAGCGATTCTTCGCCAGTGACATACAGTGTCTTGAGCTTGCCCTCGACCCCGGCCAGTACCTGCAACAGCAACGTCGATTTCCCTATGCCGGGGTCGCCGCCGATCAGGATGACTGCACCCGGTACGATGCCACCGCCGAGTACGCGATCCATCTCGGACAGGCCAGATGCGGTACGCGGCTCGTCGGCGATGCTGATTTGATCGAGACGCTGGATTTGTCCAGCAGTTACACTGGAAGGCCGATGTTTGGTCGAAATGGCTGCCGTTTCAACCAGCGTGTTCCAGGCGCCGCAGTCGGCACACTGGCCCGCCCATTTGCTGCTGGCCGTGCCGCAGCTTTGGCATACGTATTGGGTCTTGATCTTAGCCATTCGTCGGCGCGCGTTTTTTAGTTGTCGTAATAAAGTTAGTATCAGTTTATTGATTCGGCCACAATGAACCTGAGTTTCAAAATGGACGTTGGTTAGTGTGGCCGAATCAATAAACAAAGACCATGCTCTGTCGTTATTGAGGCGGCCAGGGCGTACCGGATAAGGAAGTCAATCAAGATGGCGTCAGTGCAATTTTCAAGTTCACGCTGCCGCCTCAATAACAGCACCAATTGCTTGGGGAGTCAGTGGTAAAAGAAAAAATATGGACCACGGATTGGGTCCGGGGATTTGCCGCCGGTGCAGTGGCGCTGCTGGTTCTCGAGCTGTTGATTGCACAGTTCGTGTGGCTTTCCGGGCATGCAACCTGGATCAAACTGATTTTTCCGGCGCTACTGCTCGCAGTGGCGATTTTCCTGCTGCGCAAACGATTCCACATTCCCGAAAAGCTCAAGCAGCCTATTCATCTTGAGAGTGCGGAAACCAACAAGCTGCAGGGCCTGACGTTCCAGGGCCAGGGTGAATTGGATCAGGCCTTCGAAAAATTCAAGCGTGTGCAGCCGGTTGATGGCCGCCTGCTGGATCTGCTCTACAACCTTGCGCTGGAGTTCGAGCGCAAACGCCAGTTCGGCAAGGCCGAAGCGGTGTATCAGTACATTGCGCAAAGCAACGCCGAGTATCGCGATGTGCAGCTCAAGCTGAGCCGCGCCAAAAAGCTTGCCGAATCGGTTTCGCTGGATAGCAGCGGCATTACCTATTCCGCTACTGCCTCACGTTCGGTGGCGGCTGCGGCCTCGGCTCCGGTGCCAGCGAGTGCGAGCAGCCGGCAACAATCTGCCGAAAAACCCATGCTCGGGCGTTACCAGGTCGAAAAGGAACTGGGCAAAGGCGCCATGGGCATTGTCTACCTTGGGCGAGACCCGAAGATTGGACGCACGGTTGCGATCAAGACCATGGCCCTTGCCGCGGAGTTCGAGCCGGACGAGCTGAATGATGTGAAGAGCCGCTTCTTCCGCGAAGCGGAAACCGCTGGTCGCTTGTCGCATCCCAATATCGTGCAGATCTTTGATGCGGGCGAAGAGCACAGCCTCGCTTACATCGCGATGGAATACGTGAACGGCGTCGACCTTTCGCGCAACGTCAAATCCAATAACCTCCTGAAGCCGCGGGACGTCCTGAAATATATTGCTGATGCGGCGGATGCGCTGGAGTATGCGCACAGCAACGGCATTGTCCATCGCGACATCAAGCCCGCCAACATGATGCTGTTGCCCGAGTCGCAGACCATCAAGCTGATGGACTTTGGCATTGCGCGCCTGGCCGATTCCACCAAGACCAAGACCGGCATGGTGCTGGGAACGCCGTCCTACATGTCGCCGGAACAGTTGTCTGGCAGGCCGGTGGATGGACGTTCAGATCTTTTCTCCCTCGGGGTCACCCTGTATCAGCTGCTGACGGGATCACTGCCGTTCCAGGCGGAGTCGATGGCAACGTTGATGTTCAAGATTGCCAACGAGCCACACAAGCCGGCTTGCACGGTTCGTTCCGACCTGCCTCCGCAGATTGATGTGCTGCTCAACCGGGCCTTGCACAAGAATGCCGAGTCGCGGTACGCCCGCGGCGGCGAGATGGCGCGGGATATCCGCGTTATTCTGGGCACCCTTTCCTGAGCTTTGTATGGCGCTTAAAAATAAAATCTCCACCGCGCTATTGACTGACACCGGTCGTGTACGCAACAACAACGAAGACGCTGTCGCGGAATCCGATGAGCATGGCCTGCTGGTTCTGGCTGATGGCATGGGCGGTTACAACGCCGGTGAGATTGCCAGCGGAATGGCCGTCAAAACCGTTCTTGAGACTGCGCAACGTGAGTGGAAGGACCTCAAGCATGGCGTGATTGATCCGGTCACCGGATACAGTGTGGAAGCCTTGATGCTCAAGCGCGCGGTTGAGGCGGCGCATGCGTCCATCTACCAGGTTTCGCAGACCCAGCCGCAGTGTGCAGGCATGGGTACTACGGTGGTGGCCTGCATTTTGCACGAAGATATCCTGTCGATCGCCTATGTTGGCGACTCGCGCCTGTATCGCTTCCGTGATGGCCGCCTGGAGCAGGTCACGCGTGACCACTCGCTGCTGGAAGAGCTGATCACGCGCGGTCACTACACGCGCGAAGAGGCGATGAATCTGGTGCGCAAGAATATCGTGACGCGCGCGCTGGGCGTGGAAGACACCGTGGTGGTTGACCTGATCGAAGATACCTTGGAGGTGGGCGACATCCTGTTGCTGTGCTCCGACGGGCTCAACGACATGGTCAGCGACGAAGTCATCTGCTTAACACTGCGTAAACATGCTGATAATGTTGGACGGACCGCCAAAGAGTTGGTTCGACTCGCCTTGGAAAACGGCGGAAAAGATAATGTTTCGGTGGCTTTGGCACGCGTAGATGCTTCACTCATGCGCAGCCGTCGCTGGTATGAACGCCTTATGGAATGGTTCTAAGAGGATATATGGGTAAGTTGATCGTCACGGATGGCAGTGGCATGACGCAGGAATACCTGCTGGACAAAGAGCGGGTCACGATTGGCCGTCATCCTGATAACGACATCAGTCTGAACGACAAGGCGGTTTCCGGTCACCATGCGATTGTCATTACCATTCTTCAGGATTCATTTCTCGAAGACCTGGACAGCACCAATGGCACGCAGGTCAATACCAAGCAGATTGCCAAGCATCCGCTGGTGAATGGTGACGTCATTTCGATTGGCCGTAACACGCTGACGTTTGAACGTTCCAAGCCGGCTGAAGATGATTTCGAAAAAACCATGATCATCAAGCCCGCCCAGTACGGCGCGACGTTTGAATCATCGCCCTCTGCCCTGCCCCTGAATGCTCCAGCCAAGCCCCTCATTGGCAAGCTGAGAGTGGCCAATGGCGCCAATTCCGGCAAGGAACTCGAACTGACCAAGGCATTGACCACCGTTGGGCGTCCTGGTGTTCAGGTGGCTGCCATTACGCGTCGCGCTGACGGTTATTACATCGTTCACGTCGGCGGCCAATCCAGCGGCAAACGCCCGCTGGTGAATGGCAGGGAAATTGATGCGCAGGCGCACAAGCTCAATAACAACGACATGATTGAACTCGCCGGGACCCAGATGAATTTCATTCTGTCCTGAAGCGGTTTGCGGTTTGCTGTTTGCGTCATGAAAAAGGCTCTGCAAAGGGCCTTTTTCATATCCGGTGCTTTCGGCAAAAGTCCTGCTACGGCTCTTGATAGATGAACTGCACCCGCTGTGTCAGTCCACAGAAAAGTTCGTAGGCCAAAGTACCGGCATACTGTGCGATCACTTCTGCCGGCAGTCCCTCGCCCCACAGGCGTACGGGGTCACCGACCTTGGCAGACGGCGCTTTGCGCAGGTCAATCGTGATCATGTCCATCGACACGCGGCCTGCAATGGCCACTTCAACGCCATTGACCAATACCGGCGTGCCGCTCGGCAAGCTGCGATCCACACCATCGGCATAGCCCGCTGCGACGACGCCAATAGGCATACGTTCGGGGCAGCGATAGGTCTGGCCATAGCCAATGGGCTCGCCAGCATCGTATTCGCGAACTGCGATCAGGCGGCTTTCCAGGGTCATCGCGGGCTTGAGTCCGAGATCGATCGCGCTGCGGTCGGGCAATGGTGATGCGCCATAAATCATCAGCCCTGGTCGAACCCAGTCTGTACGCGCTTCAGGCCAGGCGATGATGCCGGCAGAGTTGGCAATCGAGCGCGCGCCGGGCAAGCCTTTGAGCGCAGCGTTGAAACGTTCGATCTGCTCATGCGTAGCCGGATTATCCGGCTCGTCCGCGCAGGCCAGATGCGTGATCCAGCCGAGGAAGCGCCAGCGTGGGCGACGTTTGAGGGCTTCGACCAGGCTCGGTACATCTTTCAGGGGAAAGCCTAGGCGATGCATGCCGCTGTCGAGCTTGAACCAGATCGCGACTTCCGAGCTTTCTGGCAATGCCTCCAGCAACTCCAGTTGCCAGCGGTCATGCACAACGATGGGCAAGCGCTCGTAGACGGCCAGCGCGGCTTCTTCCGAAGAGATAATGCCTTCGAGCAAAGCGATGGGCGTCACGATATGAGCTTGGCGAAGCTTGATCGCTTCTTCCATGCAGGCCACTGCAAACGCATCTACGCGCGCCGCTTCCAGTGCGCGCGCCACCGGCACCGCGCCATGGCCATAGGCATCGGCCTTGATGGCGGCCATCACGCGCGATTGCGGCGCGTAGCGACGCACCTGCGCGAGGTTGTGCTGGATCGCCGCGAGATCAACCGTGGCCGTGACTCTTGGAATCATGCGTCGAAGTCGGAGTAGCCGCCGGTCGCCAGGTTCTCGAAGCGCGTGTATTGGCCGAAGAAGGCCGTCTTGACCGTTCCCAGTGGGCCGTTACGCTGCTTGACGATGATGATTTCAGCCATGCCTTTGTCCGGCGATTCCTTGTTGTAGACCTCGTCACGATAGACGAAGGCCACGATATCGGCGTCCTGCTCGATACCACCGGATTCACGCAGGTCCGACATGCGTGGGCGCTTGTTGTCGCGCTGTTCAACGCCACGGTTGAGCTGCGAGAGCGCGATCACCGGCAGGTTGAGTTCCTTGGCGAGCGCCTTGAGGCTGCGTGAAATTTCGGAAATTTCGTTGGTACGGTTTTCTTTGGTGCCAGGCACCTGCATCAACTGGATGTAATCCACGACGATCAGCTGGATGTCGTGGCGCTGCTTCATACGGCGTGCGCGTGCGCGCAATTCCAGCGGTGACAAGGCGCCGGTTTCATCGATATAGAGTGGCGCTTCACGCACCAGGCCGCCTTGTGAGGTCAGGCGATCCCAGTCGCGGTCTTCCAGTTCACCACTGCGCAGCTTGCCCATGTCGATACGTGCAAACGAAGACAGCACACGCAGTGCCAGCTGTTCCGCGGGCATTTCCATGCTGAATACAGCCGCCGCTTTTTTCTCGTACAGGGCGACGTGCTCGGCAATGTTCAGCGCAAAGCTGGTCTTACCCATGGCCGGTCGTCCCGCCAGAATCACCAGGTCGCCCGGGTGGAGGCCGGTGGTGAGCTTGTCCAGATCGGTGAAGCCTGTCGGCAGACCCGCAAGGCCGCCGGGATTGGTGCGCATCTCTTCGATGCGACGCTCCACGATGTCCATCAGCTGCGGCATCATCGCGTAACTGCCCTGCGCATGCTGGGTCTTGTTACGGATGGCGAAAACTTTCTGCTCGGCGACGTCGATCAGTTCGGAGTGGCCACGGCCATCGGGACGGAAACCCAGTTCCGCGATATCGCCACCCGCAGCAATCAGGGTGCGTAGCACCGAACGCTCGCGCACGATCTCGGCATAGGCCATGACGTTGGCGGCGCTGGGCGTGTCGTTGGCCAGAGTACCGAGATACGGCACGCCACCCGCCTCTTCCAGCTTGCCCTGATGACGCAGGTGCTCGCAGAGCGTGATGAAGTCGCAGGGCTTGTTGCTGCCGCAGAGTTCGGCAATCGCGCGGAAGATCAGCTGGTGATCTTCGCGGTAGAAATCCTCGCTGGTGATACGGTCGCCAATATCATCCCAGGCGCGGTTATCCAGCATCAGGCCGCCGAGTACAGACTGTTCGGCTTCAATGGAATGTGGCGGTAGTTTGGGCGATGGGCTCACAGGATTCCCGTAACTTTCTGCGCTACAAAATGAAACGGCCCACACTGCAAAGTGCGGGCCGTTGAGTGTAACTGAAGATCGGCCGGACTTAGGCTTTTTCTTCTTCAACCACGACGGTCAGCGAGGTCTCGACTTCGGTGTGCAGACGCACGGCGATGTCGTAGCTGCCGGTCTGGCGGATGGCGCCAGAAACCAGGTCGATTTCGCTCTTCTCGATCTCGATGCCCTGGGCAGCGGCAGCGCGAACGATGTCGGCAGGGCCTACGGAACCGTAGAGCTTGCCTTCTTCAGCCGAACGGGCCTTGACCGTGACGGTCTTGCCACCGATCTTCTCAGCGCGTGCCTTGGCAGCGTTGAGGCTGTCGCCAGCCTTCTTGATCAGCTCAGCCTTGCGGGCTTCGAAAACCTGACGGTTGGCTTCGGTAGCCGGCAGTGCCTTGCCCTGCGGGAGCAGGTAGTTGCGGCCGTAACCAGGCTTGACCTTGACGGTGTCGCCGAGGTCGCCAAGCTTCTTGACTCTTTCGAGCAGGATAACGTTCATGTTGTCTCTCCTTACTCGTGCTTGTCGGTGTACGGCAGCAGCGCGAGGAAGCGCGCACGCTTGATCGCAACAGCCAGCTGACGCTGGTAGCGCGACTTGGTGCCGGTGATGCGGCTAGGCACGATCTTGCCGTTCTCAACGATGTACTGCTTGAGGGTGGCGAGGTCTTTGTAATCGATCTCAGCGGCGTGTTCGCTGCTGAACTTGCAAGTCTTCTTGCGGCGGAAATAAGCGGCCATGACTCTTTAAACTCCAGCTTCGTCGGCGGCCAATTCTGGCTCGTCGGATTCATCGGAAGCAGCGGCTTCGCCGCGTGCACGATATTCGCCCTTCGGCTTCTCGTCATCCGGGTTCTTGAACAGCGGCGACTGCACGCTGACGGATTCTTCCTTGCGCACGATCAGCTTGCGGATCACGGCGTCGTTGAAGCGGAAGGCGTTTTCCATTTCAGCCAGAGCCTTGTCGGTGCACTCGACGTTCATCAGAACGTAGTGAGCCTTGTGAGCCTTGGCGATAGGGTAAGCGAGCTGGCGGCGGCCCCAATCTTCCAGGCGGTGGATCTTGCCACCGTCACCTTCGATCATGGCTTTGTAGCGTTCGAGCATGGCGGGGACCTGTTCACTCTGGTCCGGATGCACCATGACGACAATTTCATAATGTCTCATGCGATTTCCTTGTGGATATGCCTTGCGGCATAGCTCCCCTTTCGGTGGAGCAAGTAATAAAAAACCCCTTCGTACGGCGTACAAAGGGGCGCGAATTGTAGGGGAATCAGCCGCTTGATGCAATGCAAGGAGGCTTGAAAAGGCCCCAAAACGGCTATTCTTTCGGCTTTCCGGCCGGTTTGCTGTGCTTGCGCTGGCGTACCGCCTCGTACAAACAGACCGCCGAGGCCACCGAGACGTTGAGGCTCTCGGCTTTGCCCTGCATTGGAATCCGGACCAGACGGTCGCAGGCTTCCTTGGTCAGGCGGCGCATGCCCTCGCCCTCGGCCCCCATCACCAGGACCACCGGGCCGGTAAAGTCGACGTCATAGAGACTGTCCGTGCTCTCGCCGGCCAGGCCGGTCAGCCAGTAGCCGAGCTCCTTCAGGCGCTCCAGCGTGCGCGAGAGGTTGGTCACCGCGATCACGGGCACGCGTTCGGCCGAGCCGGCGGCGGACTTGCGGGTCACGGCCGTCAGCGTGGCCGAGCGGTCACGCGGGATGATCACGGCGTCGACGCCGGCCGCTTCCGCGGTACGCAGGCAGGCGCCGAGGTTGTGCGGGTCCTGCACGCCGTCCAGCACCAGCAGCATGCGGTCGGGAGTTGCCGGGACTTCCAGCGCATCCTCGCCCTGGAACTTGCGCTCCGGCAGCATCGCCAGCACGCCCTGGTGGCGCAGCTCCGGCGCGCGCAGGTCGAGGTCCGAGCGGCCACGAGGATAAACCGGGATCTGCAGTTCCTTGGCCAGCGCTGTCACTTTGCGGGCGCGCTCGTCCTGGCGCGTATCGGACAGCCAGATTTCAAATGGCTTGTCGACGCCGTCTTCCAGCGCCGCTAAAACTGCATGAAACCCGCCGATGACCGTGTAATTCGCCACTTGATTCGCTCGCTGATGCTGAAAGTCGCTGGAAGAAAAATGGCTGCAGTTGCCTGCAGCCACGGTGTATAGCTTAAATCATCGCCGAGGCGCTTATGAAGGCGACATCCAGGCCTGCGGCTCCGCACCAGTGATGATGGGCTTGATCACGATTTGCAGCATGCCCGGCTGCAGCCTGGTTGCGCCTTCAAAGCGCATGCGGGTGTCATCGACGCCCTGCCCGTCCAGATAAGCGGCCAGCGCCGCGGCGCGACGATCAGACAGGCTTTGGCTGAAGGCTGGCACCGTGGCGTCACGGCCATTGGCCAGAATATGCACGGTGGTCTTGTTGAAGGTCCGCACCACTTTGGCGAGCCTGTTCAGGCTATCCAGCGTCAGTGGACGCAACTCGGCGCTGTCGGTTTCAAACCCGCTGGCCGTCCACGCTTGCAGTCGAATCGAACCATCAGGCAGCTGACTGACTTGCCACTGCCTGGGTTCGCTTTCCGCCAGTGATTTGTTCAGGGTGCCGAGCGCACTCGCCATATAGTCCGCAACTGCTTTGGCGGGCAGTGATTCAACACTGGCCCCGACGTAGTTGGCCACACTGGCGGGCGGCGGTTCAGGCATTGCCGACAATCCTGCGCCACCCTGGTGCGCACAAGCCGCTAGCAATGCAAAGAGTGGCAGATAGCAGTACGGCTTCATGCTCACCGGCGGCGTCTCTTCTTTTTCTTGCCCGGGGCGCCATCGGCATCTTCGGCAGGTGCGGGCTGTGGCGCCTTGCCTGACTTCCTGGATTTTGAAGACTTATCGGATTTCGCTGGCGCTGTTGCTGGCTTGGTCGAGTTTGCCGGCTTGCCGGGCGCACCACCGTCAATCAACTCAAGATCAATCTTGCGTTCATCCAGGTTCACGCGAACAACCTTCACACGAACGCGACCGCCGAGCGTGTAGACCTGCCCGGTTTTTCCACCCACCAGGCGATGCTGCTTGGCATCGTGCTGGTAGTAATCCGACTTCAGCGAAGACACATGCACGAGGCCGTCGACATACAGGCCTTCGAGTTCAACGAACAAACCAAAGTTCGCGACCGAGGTAATCAGGCCGGTAAATTCTTCACCAACGCGATCACGCATGAACTCGCACTTGAGCCAGGTGGAGACATCGCGCGTGGCGTCATCGGCGCGGCGTTCCGTCATCGAGCAGTGTGCGCCCATCGCACCCATCTGCTCGGCGGTATAGATGAAGGCTTCCTTGGATTTGCGCTTGAACAGGCCGCCACTCTTGTTGATGCGCAAGGCGTGCTTGATGGCGCGATGCAGCAGCAGGTCGGGATAGCGACGGATCGGCGACGTGAAGTGCGCGTAATGGGTCAGCGCCAGGCCAAAGTGGCCGCTGTTCTCCGGCTTGTACTGTGCCTGCATCAGCGAGCGCAGCAGCACGGTCTGGATCAGCGCCGCGTCTTCACGCTTGCGTGCCTGTACCAGCACTTTGGCGTAGTCCATCGCCTGCGGTTTTTCACCGCCGGTCAGCTTGAGACCCCGCGTCGCGAGGAATTCGCGCAGTGCCAGAACCTTGGTCGGATCCGGATTGTCATGGATGCGGTACAGCACCGGCAGCTTGGCCTTCTCGACGAACTTCGCCGACTCGACGTTGGCCGCGATCATGCACTCTTCAATCAGGCGGTGTGCACGGTTGCGTTTGACCGGCACGATCTTGTCGATCTTGCGATCGGCGCCAAAGATGATGCGGGTTTCCGTGCTTTCAAAATCAATCGCGCCCCGCTTTTCACGGGCAGCGAACAGGGCATCAAACACATTGCTGAGCGCCTGCAGGTGCGGCATCAGATTGGCGCGTTTCTGCGCCAGCTCGCCTTGCGGGTTGTCCAGCATATTGGCGACGTCTTCATAAATCAGGCGCGCCTGTGAACGCATCACGCCTTCGAAGAAACGGGATTTGTCGATCTCGCCATTCGGCAGCACGCGCATCTCGCAGACCATGCAGAGGCGATCCACATCGGGGTTCAGCGAGCACAGGCCGTTGGAGAGTTTCTCCGGCAGCATCGGAATCACGCGCTGCGGGAAATACACCGAGTTGCCGCGCTTGCTGCCTTCCACGTCGAGTGGCGCGCCGGGGATGACGTAAGCAGACACATCTGCAATCGCAACCCACAGCGTCCAGCCCTTCTTCTCGGGACGGCAATACACGGCGTCATCGAAATCGCGCGCATCGGCACCGTCGATGGTCACCAGCGGCAGCTTGCGGATGTCTTCACGATCCTTGATCTGCCCTGGCTGCACGGTGGCCGGGATGGCTTCAGCTTCGGCCTCAACCGCGTGCGGCCATTCAAACGGAAGATTGTGCGCGCGGATTGCCGCCTCGATCTCCATGCCGGGCGCCATATGTTCGCCGAGGATTTCGATGATCTTGCCCACCGGCAAGGTGCGCGTGCCCGGCGGCGCGGTGATTTCGGCAACCACCATCTGGCCGCGCTTGGCATCCATGCGCTGGTCGGGCGGAATCAGCACGTCCTGCTGCACGCGCGGGTTATCGGGGATCACATAGCTGATGCCCTGGTCCATGTGCAGGCGGCCGACGACGGTGCGGGTGCCGCGCTCCAGCACTTCCGCAACCGAGCCTTCAGGGCGGCCCTTGAAGTCGGTGCCGGAGATACGCACGAGAACGCGGTCGCCATTCATCAGCGAACGCATCTGGCGCGGTGGCAGGAACACGTCCTGCCCGCCCTCATCGGGAATCAGGAAGCCGAAGCCATCGCGATGGGCCTGTACGACGCCAGCGACGAGGTTCATGCGAGTGACCACGCCCCAGGCGCCGCGGCGGTTCTGCATGGCCTGGCCTTCGCGTTGCATCGCGACGAGACGGCGGGACAGTGCTTCCTGCTGTGTCAGCTTGCCGAGCTTGAAGTGACCGATAAGGTCATCCAGCGTCAGCGGCTCGCCTTTTTCGGTCAGTGTTTCCAGGATCAGCGCACGGCTGGGAATCGGGTCTTCGTAGCGACCTTTTTCGTTCTGGAACTCGGGATCCTGCTGACGCCAGTCAGCCGGGGAATGTTTGCTATTTTTGTTGTTGGTTTTTGATTTTTTCATTGACAAAGACTGGGGCAGTGGACAGAATGCGCGCCCATTGCCGAGATGGCGGAATTGGTAGACGCACTAGTTTCAGGTACTAGCGGGTAAAACCGTGGAGGTTCGAGTCCTCTTCTCGGCACCAAACAACAAAGCCCAGCCCTTCGCTGGGCTTTTTTGTTTGGTGCCGTTGGCACGGGTAGTTTCCCACAACCCCCATGACTTCGCTTGAGCGAAGTCATCGCCCCCTTGACTCAAGGGGGCTATCGTTCTGGAGAGCTGCGGGCAGCCCAAAGCATCCCCTTCATATAAGAGGACTATTGCTTTGGTGGGAGAGTCCCCGCGCAGGACGCGGGGGTGACCATTCAATATGAGGCTTTGGATCAACCCGGTCTCAATCAAACGGGTTGTGCAGAACCATGGTGTGGTCGCGATCCGGGCCGGTCGAAATGATGGCCACTTCGGCGCCCGTCACTTCTTCCATGCGCTTGAGGTACTTGCGGGCATTCTCAGGCAGGTCTTCGTAGCGGCTGACGCCGTAAGTATTGCTCTTCCAGCCCGGCAGTTCTTCGTAGATGGCTTCGATCTTGGCATAGCCTTCAGCGCCGATCGGCGGCACTTCAACTTCCTTGCCGTTGACCTTGTAGCCGGTGCAGATGCGGATCACGTCGAGTTCGTCGAGCACGTCGAGCTTGGTGACGCAGAGGCCGGTGACGCTGTTGTTGAAGATCGAGCGGCGTGCAGCCACCGCATCAAACCAGCCACAGCGACGTGGACGCTTGGTGACGGTGCCGTATTCCTGGCCCTTGTCACGGATGTGCTGGCCGAGGTCGTTGTCCTGTTCCGTCGGGAACGGGCCGCTGCCCACGCGCGTGGCGTAAGCCTTGACGATGCCCAGCACGTAATTCAGTTCACGCGGACCCACGCCGGTGCCCGTCGCAGCGCCACCGGCGGTGGTGTTGCTGGAGGTGACGTAGGGATAGGTGCCGTGGTCGATATCCAGCAACGCGCCCTGCGCGCCTTCGAACAGCACGTTGTCGCCGCGCTTCAGGTGCAGGCGCAGTTCTTCGGTGACGTCGGCCACCATCGGGCGGATCACTTCGGCATAGCCGAGCAACGCGTCAAGGGTTTCCTGGAAATCGACCGGATCAACCTTGTAGTAATTCTTCAGGACGAAGTTGTGATACGCCAGCAGCTCGCCCAATTTGGCGGCGAGGATTTCACGATGGAACAGGTCGCTGACGCGAATCGCGCGACGTGCCACCTTGTCTTCATAAGCCGGGCCGATGCCCTTGCCGGTGGTGCCGATCTTGGCTTCGCCACGGGCAATTTCGCGGGCCTGGTCGAGCTTGGCGTGCACCGGCAGTACCAGCGGCGTGGCTTCGGAAATACGCAGGCGATTGCGAACGGTGGCGCCGGTCGCTTCAACCTTCTCGATTTCCTTGATCAGGTCCGGCAGCGAGAGAACCACGCCGTTGCCGATGAGGCAGGCAACGCCCGGACGCATGATGCCGGACGGAATCAGGTTCAGCGCCGTCTTGATGCCGTTGATGACGAGCGTATGGCCCGCGTTGTGACCGCCCTGAAAGCGGACAACAGCCTGCGCACGGTCGGTCAGCAGATCGACGACCTTCCCTTTTCCTTCATCGCCCCATTGAGCGCCGATGACAACTACGGTTTTACCCATGATTCTCTCTTCAGTTCAAACTAAAACAACAAAATGATTTAACGCTTCTTCTTGCCTGCAGCTTTCTTCGCAGCAGCCTTCTTGACGGGTGCAACGCTGGCGGCAGCGCCGAGGCGCAGCAGCTCATTGATGTCTGCTGAAAATCCCGTCGCCGGACGCGGTGCGCCAAACTCGTGGCCTACCCCGTCGTAACGACCACCACGCGCCAGTTCGCGGCCATGGCCAGGAACGAATGCGGCGTAGACCATGCCGGTCTGGTAGCGATAGCCACGCAGTTCGGCCAGATCGATATGGATCGGCAGCTTGCGGAACTTACGTTGCAGTTCGGTTGCAGACTGCTCCAGGACATCGAGCGCCTTGATGACTTCATCACCCGCCGAAGCCAGCGTCTCGCGGGCGCGCGCAATCACGCTGATATCGCCGTTGAGCTGGATCAGTTCGCCCAGCAACTTGGCGACGCGAGGCTGCATTTTGCGAGCCTTGGCGAATTCGGCTAGGTCCGGCAGCGATTTGCGCTGCAGGATGTCGAACAGTGCGGATTCGTCTTCCTCGTCGAGCTTCAGGCGCGCGGCAATCGCGCGATAGACGCCGACATGGCCGAGATCCAGATGCACGTCGGCAACGCCGGCAAGCTCCAGCGTCTTCAGCATCATCCGCAGGATTTCCAGATCGGCGCTGAGGTTTTCTTCGCCGAAGATTTCGCAACCCACCTGGCGTGGTGAACGTGTGCCGCCGAGGCTGTCCGGCTGCGTGCGCAGTACGGTGCCCAGGTAGCAGAGTCGCACCAGCGGCACGTCGGCGTAGCGACGCGCAGCGATGCGCGCAGCCTGTGGCGTCATGTCCGCGCGCAGGCCCAGCAGGCGCCCGCCCGCCGGATCGGTGAACTTGAAGGTCTGGCGTTCCAGATCCTGTGCGGCACCGGTCAGCAGGGTGTCCAGATGCTCCATCAGCGGCGGCAGGATCAGTTCGTAGCCCGCCGCACGATAATGATCGAGCAGCTTGCGGCGCAGATCCTCGAGTTGCCATGAGAACGGCGGCAGGGCTTCTTCCATGCCATCAGGCAGCATCCAGCGTTTGGTAGACATGTTCAGGCGATCAGATTGAGAGCAGCGAAGGGCGCATGGTCAGCTTATTTCCCGGGGCCCTTGAAGTAGCGGAAGAACTCGCCCTTGGGCTCCAGCACCAGCACATCCTTCTTGCTGCTGAAGGCATCGCGGTAGACATTGAGACTGCGGTAGAAGCTGTAGAACTCCGGATCCTGGCCGTAGGCCTTGGCATAGATTTCGGCAGCCTTGGCATCACCCTCGCCGCGGATCTTTTCAGCATCGCGATAGGAATCGGCGATGCTGGTCTGTCCTGAGCGATCGGCTTCGGCGCGAATCTTTTCCGCTTCTTCGGCACCACGTGCGCGCAGGTCGGAGGCTACACGCGTGCGCTCGGCGCGCATGCGGTCGTAGACGGATTCGGTCACTTCCTTCGGCAGGTTGATGCTCTTGACGCGGACATCGATGACCTGGATGCCGAGGTCTTTCACCTTGCTCGAAATGTTCTTGGAAAGCGCACCCATGATTTCATCGCGCTCACCCGAAACCGCCTGCTGGATGGTGCGTGAACCAAATTCGTCACGGAGGCTGCGGTTGATGATCCCGGACATCAGATCCATCGCCGCAGAGCTGGAGCCACGCGTGGCCTGGTAGTAGGTAATCGCGTTGGCGATGCGCCACTTCACGAAGAAGTCGACCACGACATTCTTCTTTTCAACCGTCAGGAAGTTTTCGGCTTCGTTATCCATGGTCAGGATACGCCCATCGAAACGCTCGACCGATTGAATGAACGGTACTTTGACATGCAGGCCGGCCGAGTAATCCATCGGCAGCAATTCACCCATCTGCTTGACGACAGCGCGCTCGCGCTGGTCGACGACAAAGAAGGTGCCGTTGATCAACAGGCCAACGCCGAGGACCAGCAGTAGCCAGAAGAGTGGACTATTTTTCATTCGCGCCCCCGATCCCGCCCGCGCAGGTCATCGTTGTTGGGAATCGTTGTTGGCGGCGTAGAACCCGTATTGGGTTTGGCCGAAGGCAGCACGCTCGCGGTATTCGGAGCGCTATCGCTGCTTGCCTCTGGCATCGCCGGCTGGTTTTTCAGGATTTGATCCAGCGGCAGGTAAATCATCGAGCCGCCTTTATCTACATCCACCATCACCTTGCTGGTGTTGGTCAGCACGCTGTTCATGCTGTCGAGATACAGACGCTCGCGGGTGACCTTGGGCGATTTGCGGTACTCGGCCACCAGCTGGCTGAAGCGCGAGGCATCACCCTGTGCACGCGCAATCACCTGGTCGCGATAGGCGGTGGCTTCCGCCATCTGGCGGGCAGCGGCACCACGGGCACGTGGCAGACGGTCATTGGCATAAGCCTCGGCAACGTTCTTCAAACGCTGCTGGTCTTCGCGGGCCTTGATCGCATCGGCGAAAGCGGCCTGCACCAGATCAGGCGGCTGCGCCTGTTGCAGGTTGACTTCGGTGACGGTCAGGCCGGTCTTGTAATCGTCGAGACGCGCTTGCAGCAGCTGCTTGGTGCGAGCGGCCACTTCTTCACGGCCTTCGGTCAGGATGAAATCCATATTGCTCTGACCCACCACTTCGCGCACGGCGGCCTTGGTGGCTTGGCGCAGGGTCATGTCCGGATCATCGACGTTGAACAGATAAGCTTCGGCCGATAAAACCTTGTATTGCACCGAGAGTTCGACATCAACGATGTTCTCGTCCTTGGTCAGCATCACTGCGCGATCGGTGACCGAGCGCACGCCAGTGACGTTGACGATTTCCTCGGTTTCAATCGGCCACGGCAGATGCCAGCCCATGCCGGGGCCGCTGGTGTCGACAAAGCGGCCGAAGCGCATCACCGCGGCGCGCTCCTGTTCATCGACCACATAAAAACCGGAGCTCAGCCACAGCAGGCCCAGCAGGCCGAGCCCCAGGCCGACCATACCGGAAGGCAGTGGCGAGCCACTCTTGCCGGTGCCGCCGGGATTATTGTTGCCGCTGAAACGCTGCTTGAGGCGCTTGAGCATCTCATCAAGATCAGGTGCGCTTTTGCCGCCGTCCTTGGGGCCCTGATTCCACGGGTCACGGCCGGGGCCAGGCTCATTCCAAGCCATTGCTTACTCCGAATTTCATAAGACCTTCTTAAAGGGTTGTGTGGGGTCGCCAGAGTGCGAAAAATTGTTACGAATGACGGCGTGGGCGCGACTATACAGATAGCTGGACAAGAGGCTAAGCAATTGATTTGTGAATTTTAAGGGGATAATGCCCAATCCTCAATGAGATTCAGGGTTTCAGGCGGTTTTACCCCTGCGGCGGCACATAGTCCGCGCAGGCGTTCTCCCGGCATGGCCACCCGCAAATGAAAATTGCCATCTTCGTCCAAAGATTCCGATTTGATCGCATGATGCGCAAACAATTGCGCACGAAGTTTTGCCGCCGCCGGGGGTAAAACCAGCTCGTGTTCGGCAAGATCGCGGTGAAGAAGTTCCGCGATGGCGGTGCGCAGCAGATCCATGCCCAGCCCATCCTTGGCCGAAACAAAGACCCGCGCCGGGAAACCGTGCTCATCGCGCTCGATGTGTGGCTGCTCGCCTTCCCTCAGGTCAATCTTGTTGAAGACCTGCAATTGCGGCACCTGCTCGGCCTCGATTTCCAACAGCACTTCATCGACCTGTTGGATGCGGGTCATGCGCTCGGCATCCGCGCTATCAACGACGTGCAGCAGCAACTCGGCTTCGCGGGCTTCTTCCAGCGTGGCGCGAAACGCGGCCACGAGATCATGCGGCAGATCCCTGATGAAACCGACGGTATCGGCCAATAACGTTGGCTCCCCGCCGGGCAGCTCCAGCTTGCGAACGGTGGTGTCGAGGGTGGCGAACAATTTGCTGGAGGCGTAAATCGAATCGCCGGTCAGGGTATTGAACAGCGTCGACTTGCCTGCGTTGGTATAGCCAACAATGGAAACCGTGGGGATATTGGATTTAACCCGCGCCAGGCGATTCTGATTGCGGCGAGAGCGCACCACTTCCAGATGACGCTTGAGCGTGGCAATACGTTCCTTGGAAAGCCGGCGGTCCATTTCCAGCTGTGCTTCACCGGCGCCACGTAAGCCGGTACCGCCACCACGCTGGCGATCCAAGTGCGTCCAACCGCGCACAAGACGGCTGGCGTTGTGCTGCAGCAGGGCCAGCTCAACCTGCAATTTGCCTTCATGCGAGCGCGCCCGCTGGGCAAAGATATTGAGGATCAGGCCCACGCGGCCCATCACACGGCACTTCACCGCTTTTTCGAGGTTGCGTTCCTGGCTCGAGGAGAGTTCGTGGTTGAAAATCACCAGCTCCGCGCGGTGCGCGACCACGGCCAGGGCGACTTCATCCGCTTTGCCACTGCCAATGAACAGGCCCGGATCGGGGTTTTGGCGGGAGCCGCCAATCACGGCGAGGATTTCTACGCCGGCTGAACGGGCCAGTTCTTCGAACTCCCGCCGATCGCTATCGAAATCGGTCGACGGGAATTCCAGATGGACAAGAACGGCCTTTTGGCCAGACTTCGGCCGCTCAAACATCGTGGTTACGGTTTACCACTGGGCTCACCGCCGACCTCAGGGAATCCTGCAGTTTGCGGTGCCGTGCCGGCTGAGTTGCCTGCGGGTGCTTCGGCCTGACCTTCGTCAGCGCCCAGTTCAGCACCTTCGGCGTCGTACACGCGCACGGCACGTGCGGGAACGACGGTTGAAATGGCGTGCTTGTAGACCATCTGGCTGACGCTGTTCTTCAGCAGCACGACAAATGAATCGAAGGATTCAATCTGTCCCTGCAGCTTGATGCCGTTCACCAGGTAGATCGAGACGGGAATGCGCTCCTTGCGGAGTGCGTTCAGGAACGGTTCTTGTAATGTGTGACCTTTAGACATTGTCGTAATCCTTATTTTACCTAGCGCGGACAACTTGCCGCGGTGTTCCCCAGGGATGAAAGTGTATCAGCCGTTTTATATGGCTGTCATTCCAGCAATTGCAAGGCCTGGTTTAATAAATTATCTGATGCAGGATCCAGCCACTGCACCGCCGTTTCGGAACGCAGCCAGGTGATCTGCCTTTTGGCAAACTGCCGGGTGGCTGCGATGCCTCTTTCGGTGGCTTCTGCAAGGCTGTCCCGCCCATCCAGATGTTCCCAAAGTTGACGGTAACCGACTGCACGGATTGAAGGAAGTTCAATATTGAGGTCGCCGCGGGCCTTCAAACGAGCCACTTCCTGGAGGAATCCGTCACACATCATCTGGTGAAAACGCAGGGCAATCCGTTCGTGCAGTTCCTCGCGGGAGGCCGGGTTCAAGCCGATCTTGACCAGCCGCCCTGGCAGCCCCTGGCTTTTAGCTTGGGCATAGAAATCCGTCGGGGTGATGCCGCTGAGCTCGATGATTTCCAGCGCCCGCTGGATGCGCTGCTGGTCGTTGGGATGCAGGCGTGCCGCGGTGGCCGGGTCTTTTGCGGCCAGCGCCGCATGCATCGCCGGCCAACCTTCCCTGGCCGCCCTCGCCTCCAGCTGCGCGCGTACCTCGGGGTCGGCTGCTGGCAGGTCGCTGAGGCCGTATTGCAGGGCCCGGTAATAAAGCATGGTGCCGCCGACCAGCAGCGGAATCCTGCCGCGGCTACGGATGGCTTCGATCAGCAGCAAGGCATCGTCGCGGAAACGGGCGGCGGAATAGGCTTCGGCAGGATCCAGCAGGTCAATCAGGTGGTGCGGCACACGCGCCAGCGTCGCCGCATCCGGTTTGGCCGAGCCGATATCCATGCCGCGATAGACCTGGGCGGAATCAACGCTGATGATTTCGACCGGCAACTGCTCGGCCAGGGCCAGCGACAGCCCGGTCTTGCCGGAGGCGGTCGGGCCCATCAGGAAAACGACTGGGATGTTTTCCGTTAGCCTCATGCGTGCCGCCATCCTTGGCGCAGCTTCATGCGTATTAGATAGCCCGGCCCAGCCATCCCTGGCCGGTCGCGCTGAAATTCACGCGAGCAGTGCTCGCGAAGCTGAATTTCAGCGCCCACGCAGGAAAAGCCTGTCCAGTTCCGCCATGTCGACCTGCACCCAGGTTGGCCGTCCGTGATTGCACTGCCCTGAAAGTTCGGTGCGCTCCATGTCGCGCAGCAAGGCATCCATCTCCATCAGCGACAGCCGGCGGTTGGCCTTGATTGCGGCCTTGCAGGCCATGTCCGCCATGATGCGGTGCTGCGCATCCAGGACTTCGCCCAGATGGGTGGAGTTGGTTCTGCGGTCTTCGTCGGCCGTCAGTTCCTGCAGCAGCGTTGCAATGTCCTGTCCTGCCAGCAAGGGCGGCACGGCGCGCACGATAATCGAGGAAGGACCTGCGCGATCCAGCTCGAGACCGTAGCGGCGCAACTCTTCCCCACGGGATTCCAGCGCGTCGGCGGCTTCTTCGTCGACGCTGACCTGCTCGGGAACCAGCAGTGCCTGCGAGGGAATGCCGCCGCTCGATAACTGCCGCTTGAATTGCTCGTAGAGCACGCGCTCGTGTGCGGCGTGTGCATCCACCAGAACCAGGCCCGTGCTGTTCTGCGCGAGGATGAAAACGCCGTGTAACTGCGCGAGTGCATATCCCAGTGGAAATTCCGTTACCTGCGGCGGCTGCGCGTCAGCTGCTGCGGGCATTGTGGACCACAGGCTTTCGACCGAAGCAGGCGCAGCAGATTCGCGAACTGGAAAAGGCGAGGACACGTAGCTGGGCGCTGCGTAGCGGATCGGCTCTTGCACCGACATCGTCGGCGCCTGGGCAAAGTGTGCGTGGTGATGCTGCTCCGGCTCCGGACGCTGGCGACGCAGCAACTGATGGACTGCGCCAAACAGAAAGTCGTGGACGCGCGCCGATTCCCGGAAGCGCACTTCGGTCTTCTGCGGATGCACGTTCACATCCACGCCTGCCGGATCCAGCTCCAGATACAGCACAAACGCGGGGTAATGGGTGGAATGCATCGCGTCCGCAAACGCGCGCCGCAGGGCATGGCCCAGCAGCTTGTCGCGCACCGCGCGACCGTTGACGTAGAGGTATTGCAGATCCGCCTGTGTGCGCGCAAAGCTCGGCAGGCCGACCCAGCCGCGCAAGGACATGCCCATGCGCTGCTCGTCGATGCGGATGGCATTGCGGATGAAATCATCACCGCAGATTTGCGCAACGCGCGCCTGCGCTTCGGCGTCCGAATGGGCCGGCGCCAGGTCCAGCACGCGGCGCTGGTTGTGCTTGAGCGTGAACCCCGCATCGAAGCGGCCCAGCGCAATGCGGTTGATGAACTGGTGGATATGGCGGAATTCGGTGGATTCCGCTTTCATGAATTTTCGGCGCGCCGGCGTGTTGTAGAACAGGTCGCAGGCTTCGACCGTGGTGCCTACGGCATGCGCTGCGGGCTTGGGATCTTCATTGTCGTAAGCGCCGTTGCCGGAGACCTGCCAGCCATGCGAGGCGCTGGCGACGCGCGATGTCAGCGTCAGGCGTGAAACCGAGAGAATGCTCGGCAGTGCCTCACCGCGAAAGCCCAGGCTGGCCACGCGCTCAAGATCATCCAGGCTCTGGATCTTGCTGGTGGCATGGCGCTGCAGTGCCACCGGCAGTTCTTCGCGCGGAATGCCGGAGCCGTTGTCACGAATGCGGATCAGGTTCAGACCACCCTGCTCCACTTCAATTTCGATACGGCTTGCGCCGGCGTCAAG
>Ga0116227_10004968_pt1 | contig 28500 bp, 25 predicted proteins | sample S1TSphgellanicum_FD_89693 | JGI IMG/M metagenome (GOLD analysis project Ga0116227, IMG submission 89693) | Host-associated microbial communities from peat moss isolated from Minnesota, USA - S1T2_Fb - Sphagnum magellanicum MG | ecosystem: Host-associated > Plants > Peat moss > Unclassified...
TATAGAATTAGCTCCTGTCTTGATACCTTCGTATGGTAGATGGAAGGTAGTTGAACTGAGAAGGGAGGAAAGAGGGTCATTCTATCCCCCCCCCCCCCCCCCCCCCCCCCCCCCCCGCAAGATAAATTATTGAAATTAATGCATTCTAAGTTGTGTTTGATACATTATGAATTTTTTGATGCATATGGAAAAAATTCAAAATCATGTTTTCTATACATAAATTTATATTGTGCATAATAATTTAATTCTTATGTTGAATTAACTTCACTTAGTCACTTCACACAAGTTATGACCAAAAATGTAATTTTATTGTTAAATATGTTCATTTTCATATGTTGTCCCATTTTCCAATAATTAATTAATATAACACACCTTAAGGTCTCAACTTCCTCCCATTAATTTGAAAGGGGCCCTTAAACCTTAAGTTAAATGATGATTAATTTTGCATGATTTACAATTTACAACTTATAAAGGTTTTTATCCAAATGTCATGAAATGAAATGAAAAAAAGGTTAATCACATAAAATAATGATCAAAATTGTATCCACATATTCATTGGTATTTATCATGAGGTTTGTACATGGTTATCCCATGGTACTTATTATGATATTGGGAAAAAAAGAATGGTTTATATGGTTCAAATGAAAATGGCATAAATGAAATATGAAAACAAAGGTATGGGAATATCATGAAAGACAATTAATCATTTAAAAATTAAAATATATGAATGGCACAAGTAAATGTGTTAATAATCATGGTTAATGGGAGGTGATTAAACTTACACAACTAATTAAGGATGGCAAGTTAAATGGTTCAAGTGATTTCCATAATAAAATTTCTATTAGACATGAAATTTATATAAATTACATAAAATCTTAAATAAAATTTATATATGGAATGACAATAATTATGGGGGTTGTTGCATAAAAATTAGGTTTTAGCTCATGTTATGGGAGAAAGATATTTAAGGATTAAAAAATATGTAATGAATTATTTTTGGTGAGGTGAAAACTAAAAGACGTGGGCTTATGCTATTTTTTAGTCCCAAAAAGAAGAAGAAAGGTACTTATACATTACATCCGCAATGACATTGGCAATCAATCCTACCATAGGTCATAAAATGTATAAATTAGGTGTTTCAAAACGATTATAAAACCATGCTACTACATATGGGAATTTATATAATATAAGTCATTTTAAAACATCCATTTTGAATCCATAATCAATGAAATACATACATCATTGTTTAATTTATTGAATTGATTTTTCATTGATAATGGATAAAATTATCCATTATCACTTAATTTGTTGTCCATGGATGAAATTCACTCACAAAACATTAATTTGATATTCATGATGGATGAACTTTATCCACCATCATCCACCATCGTCTTTTTTTCATCCATTTGTAAATAGCTAAAAAATATGCACAATGTTTTTTTCTAGACATGTGTTTTATGGGTTACTTCCTTGAAGTAATCCCTCAAACACATACATGTTTTTCATTATATAAAATATGTTTAATGATAATTCAAAAATTATTTGAAATAAAACCTTGCACCATAGTTTTGCTCAACTTGTTTTATGTTGCAAGGTTTTTGATGCTATGGATAAAATTTTTTTTTGTATATTTTTGCATGGTTCATGTTCTCATGCATGTCCATATTTTTGGACATATAATAAGTTACATTTAAAATGCTATTTTGTTAAACTACATGCCCATTAAAAGTATTTTTAGCATTGTAATTTCATGTATGTGAAACAAGGTTGAACATTTTAATGGATGTTGCATCTTTTCCAAAATATGCAAAAATGTTATAACATAATCAAACATAAATTGAGAAAAGGATTATAAATTTTTTATGTCATATTGATTGGATATAAAAATTAAATATTTTAAAATTCTAAAATATATAAATTATTTACAAATGTTCTAATAAAGTGATTTGGATAATACTGCAAGTACTACCGACAAGTAATGGAAACAAAAATGTCTCGTATCAATTGAACATTATTTAAAATGGGTTGAAGCTTAAACGAATGATAATCAAACATTAACAATAACTAAATTTTAATTAAAAAAATCATATGTGAAAATATGTGCCTAAGTTTGTGCTCATTCATCATAACACAAGAATAGTTTGCAACGTTCACAAAGATGTTTGGAAAATTAAATTCAGATTATACACCATTTTTTTTACCAATAATGGCTAAGGTGCAATGTACAATGTTGAAACAATTGAACAAGACTATCCAAGATAGATTTATTGTAGTGGTTGCACTTCTTAAACATGTTTTGGATTTGGGACATGCCATTGACTAACATGATGTTGGGATATTGATGCAAAGTGAAATAACAACAATATATACTATTGTTCATGGTGATGAAAAAACCTCCCAAGCTTGAAATTTGACAAAAAATTGAGATTCTTAAGTTGGGTGATTGAATATGGAAGGGGAGCTTCATCAAATTGTATAGTAGCTAATTTCAATCACGAGTCTTTTAAAAATAGGAAACATAATGAAACATTTGGAAACATTAACAAATGTAGGTTGGGTGCGTCACTTATGCAATTTGAAGAAGGTGACAAACATTTCCACATTGGGAGAAATCACTCCTTAGGTTAAGATGAGAGTGCTAGGTAAGAAGAAGTCTCTAGCTACAATTTGGGAATGTCTACATTAGTTTGTTGGATACAATGTTAAAATAGAGTTAGAACTACAAATATTTGTTGAAGGTATGGAAATCTACAACATATTCAAGGAGGAGATGAGAAGTAATAGGAAGAACGACTGTGGAATGGGTTCAAGAGTATCAATCTACATTGGGAAATAAGAATTCAAGGGACACAATTTTGTCCAAGATGGAGCAATTGCACATTTGACACAATATGTAAGTAAGTGTGACTTTTTCGTATGGTATTGTCATACCTACTTGTCACTTGTTCATATAAAAACAAGATACATTCATAATCAAGTGGAGTTCACTCTACCCTTAACTAGAGAAAGTAACCTTGAAAAAAGGACATATTCATAGAGAAAACATAGTTCTCACTATTTACAATGAACATATACATGTTAAGTTAATTGAGAGTAGGAATTTCCAAAGGTGATAAATAGGTTCTTTTACATGGTAGGTTAGTTGAGGGTAGTAATGTACCAAGGTGCTAATGATCGTCTTGCATTTAACGTGTTTAAGCTCCAATTTTGGGTTACAATAGACACTCCAGCAGAAATTCATTCCTGGGTGACAACACTAACTCTCATGTACGAGGAAGCAACACATATTCCAGGTGAGGAGCCAAACCCACCTTGAAAGCAAGCCATGGTTCACAACCTTGGCAAGTGCGCAAAGCCACTAGATGTATGTTCAAAGGAGGAATTGGCTCAGAGTGTTTTTAGTTCTATGTAGTATTCTGCAGCTGATTAGGAGGTTTCTGAGGAAGAAAAATTGGCAAAAAAACCCAAACTTTTGGCACTAAGTTTGGATGCCAACCAAAGGGTTGGTCTACTGAATTTGGGTTTTTCTTGTGACAACCTTTGAAGTTTGCACACTTTGTAGGTGTGTTGGGTCCAGCTACCCAAGGAGAGCGAGTGCAATGAAAACTACTACCCAAAGACTCTGGCTTCCAAGAGTAACCAACTTTGCCCACATACAAGCCCATAACAGGTCCCACGATTATCATATCATTCTACTGTCTAGTTAATTGTAATATGTACATACCCCTCTCCTCCAGGTACTACTGATTGATGCCTGATGAGTTGACTACCCGAGGGGAGAAAAAAAAGGAAAACCTTCAACTTCTTCTTCACTGGATTTGCAAGGACAATTCTTGAAAAGGCAGAAAAAGACCAGCTAGGACAACACCCACTTTTCATTTACCCTCCTTGCTGGTATGATAGGTAAGGTAGTCTCTTCTATTTTGTCAACACTACTTACAACAACAACAAAAAACCACACACATGAAGCAGTCCAAAGTATCCAAAGTACATACATGCATACATACATACATACATACATTCATTCATTCATTCATTCATTCATACATAACCCCACCTAGGAGATCTGTAAGATGACAATACCTAGAAATTGAGTGCAGATTTTCAATACCCATTTGCTTGGAAGCTCCCAGGAGGACAACAGGGAAGTACCTGGGCAACAAAACCCACCAAATACACACTCAAAAACTTACTAAGAACAGTCACAGAAACTAAGGCAACAATTAGGCTGTAGTAGAAGCATAACAATGTTACACTCAACAATGTCAGGACTCCATCCATACTCACAAACATATATTCCAGTTCTCTGAAAAACATGGAACAAAAACAAAAAAGAAAATTTGATTTGTACAAAAACAAAGGGTTCTTAACAACTACTAGTATCCAAAAACCTTATAAAATTTGGATCCCCAAGGAAAAAGAAAAAGAAACCAGAACCTGAAAACATCAAGGAAGCATCAAGCAATCAAGCATTTTCAATGTAAAATTTACCCTCTCCATGATGCATTTTGGTGGCTTTTGCAAAAAATACTTCTGCAAATTCGTGTGGAGTATAACCACTTTTCAGAAATGACATCACACAACTTGAGAAGATTGCTGGCATCTACGAATGCATGAAATTCACTTAGAAAAAAGGGGGTGGAAAATAACGTTCACAGCAAATTGGAGCTAAAGGATGTGCAGCACTTGTGTGTATCATGTTGTGCTTCTGAAGAGAGAATTAAGAGAGAGAGAGAGAGAGCCAGGGGGCCGAGGGGGGGGGGGGGAGCGGGAGCAGAATGCAGTAGAGAAGGGGAAGAAATTTGCTTTGTTGGGTGAAGCGAGATAGAGACTAGAGACTGTTTCATCGTCTGTGTTGTTGCTTCCAAGAGTGAGCAAGAGCTTGATTGAAAGAAGAAGAAGCGATGGGTTTGAATTCAACTTCCGGCAGAAGCAATCAACAAAGCAGACACAGAAAAAACCCAATCAATCAGGAGAAGAAATCCCAAAGAAAAAACAAAGAAGAGAGAGAGAGAGATCCTAAAGTTCATGCATAGAAAAGCAAGGAAGAAAGAAAGAGCTCGAACGAGAGAAAGAGGTCATGGTATTCTATCTTGCTGTTTGCTTCAAAATTGAGCAAGAGCATGTCTACAAGAATAAGAAGAAGAAGTGGAAGGTCTGAATTTCAACTTCCAGCAACAACAGAAGCAGCAAGAAAGACACCCGTAAGAAAGCCAAAAAAACCACACACACACACACACACACACACACACAATCGATCAGGAGAAAAAACCCAACAAAAGAGAGCTCCTCGATCGAGCTCCCTTGAGGATCTTTGATGGTACCTAGCACTAATCCTCGATGGTGGTCGATGGAAGAAGACGAAGCAGGAGAGGCCAAAGGCTGGCTGGCTGGCTGGCTGGCTGATCGGGGATTGGGAGAGGAGACGATCATCCCGCCATCCTATGGCCGGTCAAGCACAAACTACAAACCCCATGTCATTCTTCCGTCCCCACTCCCTTCCTGTCTGCCTGTCTGACTGCGTCACAAAAACGCCACACAATGCACCATTGCCCAGAGACCTAGGCAGCAGCACATCCCAACCCCTGCTGCTGCGCACTAGCGGTGAGTGGGTCGAGATGGTGGTCTACCCCCACTAGGTAATAAGTACTGTGCAAACACGCCGAGCATTTTTTTCCGCCATTCCGTCGTCTTCGCAGGAAGGAAGGAAGGAAGTCCTCGCGAGTGTGTCTCTCTATGTGTGCGTGTGGTCGGTCTGTTGTGTCGGAATCGTCGGATTCTATTGTTCAAGTCTTGGGTAAGTGCCTACGAAGCCTACCCATCCATCGATCAACAGACGACGACTTTTGTCGCTGTGCGTCTGGAGTCTGGACTCTGTCTGTGTTGGGAGTGGGGGAGGAGGGAGGAAGGGAGGGAGGAGGGGTCTGTTGTGTGAGGGATCATTGGGTATGTGTGCGGGTTTGCGTTTGGAGTGTTGATTGATTTTTGTGTGTTTTCCGAGTATGTATTGGGTTTGATGGGCTATGATGATGATGGTGATGGTGGAATGTTGATTATGATGGTGATGATGGTTGTGGTGATGGTGTTGATGGTGATGGTGGTGTTTTGTGAAGGTGTTTGTGTTTCTTCTTCTTCTCTCTGTGGTTTGTGGGTGATGGGTGTGTTTTGTTCTCTGGTAGTTTCTGAAGAATCTCATCAGAAGAGAAAGGATTCTTGTCTGCCGAGAGACTAAAGCTTTTCTTCTTTGTTAGACTGACTCATCATCATCATCACAGGATGTGCCAGGGACGGAGATTGTAAATCTGTGTTGCAATTCTCAGCTGAAAGGAGGAGGTGGTGGTGGAGGAGGAGAGACAAGGAAGGGTAACGGAGTGGTGCTGCTGTGAAAGCAAAGGCGGGTTTTGGACAAACCCTGAGTGTGTGTTGCGGAGAGAGGAAGAGAGAGAGAGAGAGAGAGAGAGAGAAAAGAGAGTTTGGGTGTGGAGAGATGATCCAGGTCGGTGGTGCATCATCATCGTCATCATCATCACCATCGCCACATGCGCTCCTACTGGGTTTGCTGTGATTTCTTCCAGTTTTCTGGGTTTGCAGTGACGATGAAGCAATTGCCGCGGCGGTATCTTGTGTTGGATGTTAGGGAGTTTGTGCGTTTGCGTTTGCCTTTGCCATTGGGCTGCTCTTGTTGAAGGAGTGGGTGTAGTCTCTCTACCGCAAGCGGGACAGAGAGAGACACACACAAACCAGAGTGACAAAGAAGAGAATTTGGAGCTTTTCCGCTTCTTCCAAGGGCAGCAGCAGCAACGCCCATCCCTCCATCGTATGTCTAAACCCTAGGTGAATCACACGACATTCACGCAATCGATTCTTGAGCATTTGTGAGCTTGGGAAAAAACTCTTTGGGTAGACTTTCTTTGTGGCTTCATGCATACTTCCCCTGTTGCTGTGGGATAAAATCTCTTCACGGCCCTTTTGCAAGATCATCACTTCCAAGAGCCCTTTTTTTTGCCACTTCCCATCTCTCCCCTCAACAACAACAACAACAACAACACAGTGCACCTAGTCATCAAGAATGTACGATGAACATCTCAGAAGAGCAGCAGTTCTGTTGTTGTTTGTTGTTTGTGCCCTTTTCTTCTGCTGCTCCTCCTCTGCAGCAGCTTTTGCACAAGCATCATGGTTAGTTGGTTTTCATCTTTGAGAATTGGATTTGCAGCAGACAACAAGGTGTGTTTTGAAACAAAAAACCCCGCACACCTGCACAACACTCAAGGTGGATGAGGATTCTCTACTTAGGAGATACATTGTGCCTGCGATGCAACGAAAGCTGGAGCTTGACACAGGGAGCAGCACTTGTTGATGATGCTAATGATGCTGTGGGTGACAATCCAAACAACAGCAGCAGTAGCAGGAGGGTACTGAATCAAAGACATCAAAAAACAGGATTACGGATCAGTGTGGAGCAGGAAAGTAGGAATGCAATCAAGAGGGTCTAGACACAGGGGCAAGACTCGCAGGAAGAGGAGGTTGACAGAGTGGGCAGGGACTTAGTCTCATTATTATAAGAAAAACAGGGGGAGTTGAAGAAGAGATTGGCATCAGAGAGACAGACATACAGACAGACAGATACAGCCAGAGAGCTGGGCAAGCTCTCAGATTCACAATGCAAACACAGACACAGGTGCCTGGGCAATCTCCCGGGCCACTGCAAAATGAAACCAGCCACAACTCTGGAATGCAAGGCTTATGGCGACGATGGCAGTCTGAATCCGATACCAACCTCCGCCGTGATGTTGTTGAGAACATGTGAGCCCATCTTCTCCTCTCTAACTCTCTTTGTATGATTGATGTTAGAAGAAGACTGGAAGCTCTTCCCTGATTTTTTTGATACCAAGAAGCACCCCCCTACATGGCTGATGGCATTTTCCTTATGAAACCCTTTCACTGGGGTTTGATGCCCTAGTGCATAAATGTTAGCAACAGATTGCTGGAGTGCACACAGGCACAATCGATGATGATGATGTTGAGAGAAAAACTCAACTGTGTTTGACTGAGTTGAGCTGGCTTCCAACAACATTTTATATGAAATGTACCAATCTTTCAATCTTTTTTGGGAGCTTCAGAAATTTGACATGGGATCCTGATATCTTTGCAACCAATTTTGTGTGGGACCTTTCAGATTGCGGCTTTTTAGAAACCGGAAGCCACATGTCACTCCTGAGTGGCAGCAAAGGCTTCCAGATTTTGTGAAACGATTGGAGGAGGCATTGTACAGAAGTGCAGCCACCAAGGTAAAATGCTGTCTTTGTTGTTGCTATCAGAAAAAGGCTGCAGTTTTCGAGGAGTGTAAAAAGCAGTCAACTTTTTTCATTGGGTGATCATGATCTTGTGATTGGGTATAAGGATTCAGTGCCCTGATTTTTGGGTAGGTCACAAAGTCAGACATGTAAATTGTTTTCATTGTTGTTGGGTTTTACAGTAGGGGGTGTATGTAAGTTGTTTTTTTGTTGGGTTTTATAGGAGGAGTATGTGGATGCTTCAACACTGGAGCAGCGGCTGCAAATAGTGACCAAGCGCTTGGTGCGAAAGCCACAGCAAGCATCTCAGGTGGTATCATCCTCAGCGGTGGGCAATATGATTCCAACCCCTGGGACGACACCTTCCAACATGATGCCAACACCAGGCACTGGGAGCAACATGATGTCAATGCCTGGGAACAGCAGCAGCATGACGCTGACGCCAGGGAGCACAGGAAACTTGATGCTTCCAGGGGGTGGTGGTGGTGGTGGAAGCTTAAGCAGCATGATGTCTGTGCCTGGGAATGGAAACAACAGCTTCATGAATCCTATGTCTCATGGAAGTGGAACAATGCTGCCAGCACCAGGGACCAACATAAGCAACATGATACCAACACCTGGACATGCCAGTAACAACATGTTTGGTGGTGTATCTGGAAGCAACATGATGCCTACCCCAGGTTCTGCAGGAATGAATTCTTTGGGCTCTTCCCAGCAAGTAGCAATAGGCGGTGGCCTTCGCTTGTCACAGAATGGCCTTGTAGCATCCAGCATGGGAATGGGAGTCAGTAACCAAATGATTCCTACACCAGGTTTGACCTCGTCACAGGGGATGAGCGTTTCACCTGCACCATCGTCAGCCATTCTTCCTGACATGAGTGGGGTAACATCTGCACAATTGCAGCAATATGGGGTTGGTGGTGTCAATGATCACTATCGTGGGTTGAATGGACACTTAGGAGGGGGAAGTGGAGGAGGAGGAGGCATTAGCAGTAGTGTTCAGCGCAAGTCCACCTCATCTTCAATTGGATCGGTCAATGGAGGGAATAGTAATGAGTTGATGCTGCCCAATGGGCAGCACCTGATGAATGGGAACACTGTCTTGCATAATTCTGCAAGCTATCCCAATGCATCGCAGTACTCAAATGTACAACTCCAGCATCAGCAGCATCCGCAGCGTCTGACAACACAACAACAGCGGCCCCCAAACCTTCGCATGCGTATGTTCTCTCCCTCCCTCCCTCCCTCCCTCCCTCAGGCTTCCTCTATATGGGCATGTGCACACAAATGCCACTCTTTGTCTTGCAGGTAGTGTCATCCACTGAACCATCTGTCATCACCCCTGAAGTCATTGTTATTGTATTGCAGGGGATGGCTATGCCATGAATGCTGCAGACCTTGCAGGATCAGGGAGCTTGTTTTCTGCAGTGCAAGGACATGGACTAGCTGGAAACAACTTGGGTATGGAGTCAATGATTTCACCATCAATGAAGATGATTCCAGTGCAAGGATTTCCGTCTGCACAGCCAAGCTTGCAACAGACGAACCAGCTGCAGCAGCAGATACAACGCACAGGCCTTCACCAAAATGTGATGTACAATCCAAGGGGCCAACAACAGCCACAACAGCCACAACAACAACCGCAACAGCAGCAGCGGCAAATACAGCAGCTTGCCAGATCAGCAATTTATGAGTCCCAGCAGTCTTCAGGTCTTGCTGGTCCAAGACAATCAGGGGTTAGTTTACTGGAACCAGTTCTCTTCATATCTGTATATGTCCTTGTCTTGCAGATACTTGCTGCAGAATGCTTGTGAATGTCCAAATCAGCTGAAATTTACCTTCATGAATGCAGCATGAACAGGCTTTCCAACAATCTGTGTCACAGCACATGCAACAGCCAACACCAGGATTTCCACACCAGCAGCATCAAAATATGCAACAGCAGCGACAACAGTCTAGTCAACAGCAGCAGCAACAGCAGCAACAGCAGGTGAGAGAAATGCCCATTGAGTGTAAGGTTTGTCTTCCTGCAGTTTCCTTAGCCATATAGCAATCCTCAGAGGCCTTGAAACTTTTCTTCTGTCTTTGAGATGCTAACTTGAACAAGAGTGACAGGGTGCACAAGCTCAGAGGCAGCATCCAGCAGCATCCCAGCAACAGCCCACTCATCAGTCCAAGCCTGCTTCACAACAGCACCATCTTCTAATGCAGCAGCAGCAGTGGCAAGGCCAGCATAACCAGCAGCAGCATCAAGGCCCTCCTGGACAGCTGCCATCACAGTCTCCATCCCAGAACCAACCACAGCAGCAAGCTGCTCAGGGGCTTCACTTGCAGCAAGTTGAGCAAACCACCACCACCCAAGGGTCACTGCAAGAGCAGCAGCAACAACCACCACTGCAGGTCTCAGTCCAACAGCAAGGCCAACAGCTACCAAAACAAGAAGAGGGTGTCAACAGTTCAGCTCTTTCTCCATCGATACAAAGTACAGTGCAACCAGGGAGCAGTGCAAATGGGAACTTGCCCCCAGGTGGATCTGGTGGGCCTGGTGGAGGAGCTGCTGTGGACGCCCAGCGACAACAGCAGTACTCTAAACAACAAAGATGGCTGCTTTTTCTGCGTCATGCCAGCAAGTGCACAGCTCCTGAAGGCCAGTGTCAAGTCACACCACACTGCAGCATGGCTCGGCAGCTGTGGACCCACATTGTGTCATGTCGGGATCGAGAGTGTACATACAGCCGATGCAATGCTTCTCGTACCCTCCTCCACCATCACCAGCACTGTCGGGATCCACGATGTCCAGTTTGTGGACCTGTGCGTCATCAGGTCATGAACCAACAGCGGATGCAGCAGGCCCAGCAGCAGGGAGGGGGAGCTCCAGCCACCACCAAAGTCACCCCAGGTGGAAATGCGGCTGGAAACATTTCATCACCAGGTGGTTTGTCTTCTTCTCCTCCAGGAGCTGTGGTTACAGAAGATAGTGAGGCACAATCACCTCCTGCAAAGCGAGTGAAAATGGAGCCCTTGACAGTTACACCTGTTGTGCAGTCACCTCACGTGCAACAAAATACTGCTGTGGCACCTGGCAAGTCAGATGTTTCCTCTGTGACAGGCCCCAAACAGCACACATTGCCGCACCCTCAACAGTTGGCAAAATCTGGAATACAAACTGTTGTCAAAGTAGAGAGTGTTGTGAATCCCTCACAGTCCTCACAAGCAAGTATACAACCAAAACTCAATGGTCCACAGCATCGACAGGGACCTTCTGTGAAATCAGAAGGTCTAAGCCTGGTGAAGGAGGAGGTACAATCAGCTGCTGTTGCCAGAACCAGTACTCATGGAGCTGGTGGAGCAGGTGTGGTCCCTGATCCTTTGAAGCCTGAAACTGCTAGTGCAGAGAGCTCTGTGCCATCTACCACAGTTGCCTCAACATCAAAGACTGGGAAGCCAAAGAATCTGGGCACATCCTTGACAGAGTTGTTCACTCCTCAGCAAATCAGGGAGCATATCATTGGCTTGCGTCAATGGGTGGGCCAGGTGCCATCTCCCATCTCTGTCTCCATCTCTTCGCTTCTCCTGCTGAATTTTTTTCTCAATCCCACAACTGAGTTTGGGTGCATTATTCTCAAAAGGCATGCCTGAGGTCTTAGCTTCATGTTGTGGGTGTGCACAGAGCAAGGCTAAGGCTGAGAAGAACCAGGCCATGGAGAATCAAATGCACGAGGGTGCATGCCCACTCTGTGCTGTAGAAAAGCTCACCTTTGAACCACCTCCAATCTACTGCACAGCTTGTGGGGCTCGCATCAAGAGAAATGCATATTATCACACTACTGGCTCAGGTGACACCAGACATTATTTTTGTGTACCATGCTACAATGATGTGCGGACAGAGAACGTTGAAATGGAAGGCCAGACATATCCCAAATCAAGGTTGGAGAAAAGGAGGAATGACGAAGAGACAGAGGAAGCAGTAGGACCTTGTACCCAACCTTTCATTTTTCCTTGGTTTGCATTGGCCCTTGGTTTTTGTGCCCAGTTAGTTTGGTTGCCAGTAAGAGCTCTGGTGAATGAAGGTCCTGTCTGAATTTGCAAAAGAGATCAAATGATTGTGCCACAATGTAGGATTGTATTGGAATGTGGTTGTCCACAGCAGAAGTGAGGGTACTACAAGAAGAAGCCTTGTTTGCAAATGCTTTCAGTCATGAGCTCTGCATATGATGATCTGACTCACAAAGGATTTCTTCTGGTATCCAGTGGGTGCAATGTGACAAATGCAACTTATGGCAGCATCAAGTATGTGCTCTCTTCAATGGTCGTCGTAATGAAGGTGACAGTGAGTACATATGCCCAGAGTGTTGCAAGGCAGAAATGGAAAGGGGTGAACGGAAGCCTTTACCCCCTTCTGCAGTCCTGGGTGCTTTGGATTTGCCAAAGACTCTCCTCAGTGACCATTTGGAGCACCGTTTGGCAGTCAAGCTTAAGCAGGAGCGCATGGAGCGTGCTAAAGCACAGGGGAAAACCTTCAATGAGGTAAGTCCAACTCTTTGTCACTTACATCTTGCACTCACTCATTCTTCTTGTTGACCCACAACCATGTGTGTGCACATTGCAACCCACTGTGTGTGACAATCTACAATTCAATGACTGCATGGTGTATATATACATAACTCTCAAATTCTCAAGATGCTGCTGCTATGTATATGTTACAGGTTCCAGGAGCAGAGGCTCTGGTTGTCAGAGTGATATCTTCTGTAGACAAAAAGCTGGAGGTGAAGCAGCGCTTTTTGGAGCTTTTCTCTGAAGAGGATTATCCAAGTGAATACCCATACAAGTCCAAGGTATGTCCATGGTTACAGATAGTTTTACAGAAAGCTTCTCCATTTTGGAGCGCTGCACATAAAAACAGTATTGGCATTGAAAACAGTATTTTTACAGGTGGAAAACCTTGATGATGGGTTAGGTTTTTGATGAAATTTTTTCCTGCTGTTTTTCAGGTGGTGTTGCTCTTCCAGAAAATAGAAGGTGTGGAAGTCTGTTTGTTTGGAATGTATGTTCAGGAGTTTGGAGTGGAATGCTCCCTTCCAAACCAGCGGCGTGTGTACCTGTCATACTTGGATTCTGTGAAGTACTTCAGGCCTGATGTGCGAACTGTTCGTGGAGAGGCATTGCGCACTTTTGTCTATCATGAAATTCTGGTAAAAGACCTGCACCAAGAAGTCAATAACCAACAAGCCAGACACAAAGATTGTGTGTCCCATTGTGTTTGCGTCAATCACTTGTGGTTCTTTGTGGTATTTTCCCAAGGTGTTATGGTTTGTGTGTGCAATATGGATGACATCGAGATACATACATTGTGGTGATTGGGTTTCAGATTGGTTATCTGGATTACTGTCGGAAGCGAGGTTTTAGCAGTTGCTATATCTGGGCATGTCCACCTCTCAAAGGAGAGGATTACATTTTGTACTGCCATCCTGAAATTCAGAAGACCCCCAAGTCTGACAAGCTACGGGACTGGTATTTGACAATGCTACGAAAAGCATCTGCAGATAATATTGTGGTTGATGTTACAAATCTGTATGACTACTTCTTTGTTTCGACGGGTGAATGCAAAGCCAAGGTATAACTCACTTTATTTCTTGAGTTTTAGCCTTCATATCTCACTTGTCTCTTATATTGATATCTCTGGAATGTCTTGTTATAATTTTGATCACAGTTTTTGTTGTTGCATTTGTGTCATCTGCTTTCGTTTTTCTTTGCAAAAGTGGACGTTGTTGAACCCCTAATTGGATCTGCTGGTTGTGATTTGGTTGCAGGTGACTGCAGCTCGATTGCCATACTTTGATGGGGATTACTGGCCTGGTGCTGCAGAGGACATGATCATGCAGCTGCAGCAGCAGGAGGAAGATGGACGCAAAAATGCACTAAAGAAAGGCAAGACAAAAACATCAACCAAACGTGCCTCCAAGGCAGTTGCTCAAGCAGAGATGGCCAGCAATGCCTCTAAAGATACTCAACTTATGCATAAGGTATTATTGTTCATTTCACCACCAGAAATTCTCCCCATAAGAAGAGCTAGTGTTTATTCTCATTACTTATGAAGATGTTGATTGTGCAGAAATGCAGTTGTTCACAGAAATGGTGAAAGCAGTTGACCTGTCTAATTTCTCGTTGATTCTGGACATATTTGATGCAGCTGGGTGAGTCAATATTTCCAATGAAAGAGGACTTCATCATGGTGCATATGCACCATGCTTGCTCCCACTGCCGCCTCTTCATTGTTTCTGGCCGCCGATGGGTCTGTGGTCAATGCAAAAACTTCCAGCTTTGTGATCAGTGCGTACTATGTCCCCTTGCCCACTTGTGAACCTGAAAACTTGATAAAAGTGTGTTTGTGTTCTTTCCAAACTCTGCAACAGGAAACAAATGTTAATTTGTGAAGTTGGGTTGACCCATTTCACATGAGCTGGAAATGTGTTCTTGAAATTGATCTCTCTTAAGAAGCAATGTATGTAAAATTTCAGGTGTCACGATGCTGAACAGAAGCTGGATGAAAGGGAAAGGCATCCTATTAGCAGCAAAGATCCACATCCTCTCCAGCCGGTATACTTCATGTCTCCAAGACCCATCACCCTTTGGTCTTGCACCCCTGCTGCTGCCAACAGTTTGTTGCATTGAACTCAAGATTTTGTCTTATCTGAATTGTTTGAGGCAAGAATTACATAGGAGCGATGGTTTGTGAGGTGCAGGTAGAAGTGGATGATGTGCCACTTCAAACAAAGGATAAGGATGAGATAATGGAGAGTGAGTTCTTTGACACAAGGCAAGCTTTCTTAAGTTTGTGCCAAGGCAATCACTACCAGTATGACACACTCCGGCGTGCCAAGCACTCCTCAATGATGGTGCTTTATCATTTGCACAATCCGACTGCACCTGCCTTTGTTGTCACATGCAATATGTGTAGCCATGACATTGAGGCAGGACAGGGCTGGCGATGTGACATCTGTGCTGACTTTGACCTTTGCAACAATTGCAAAGCCTTGTCAAATCACCCACATAAGCTTACTCCTCTTACTGAGCGTAATGCTCAAAACAAGGAAGCTCGGCAACAGCGGGTGTTACAGGTCAGACAGTTTGTTCTTTTATTCTGCATCAGGGATAGACCAGGTCTATGTCTGTGGTATGGGCCTGTCCAAAGAGCTTTGATTCATTCATGCTTAAGACACAAAAAAGGTTCAGCACTTTTGGGTAGTGGCATGGGTACCTAGTGGTCTTTGCGATAATGATTTGATTACTGTTCGGGTGAATGATGTAAAACAGTTGCGGAAGATGCTGGAGTTGCTAGTGCATGCATCACAGTGTGGTTCTGGTACTTGTCAATACCCAAAGTGTCGGAGTGTGAAGGGACTATTCCGGCATGGTATAAATTGCAAAATTCGTGCTTCTGGAGGTTGTGGCAACTGCAAGAGAATGTGGTACCTTCTGCAGCTCCATGCTCGCTCTTGCAAGGAATCTGGATGCCGGGTTCCCCGTTGCAGGTATGGTGTTCTTGACTCAGCAGCCCATTTTGTCAGCTGGGCATGTATGTCAATTGACTTCTCTGGAGATGTGTGATTTTCCTGATTTTTGCAATGTTATAGTCAGAACCCGGAATCCTGAAATGGATACAGGAGGAAAGGCTTGGATTTGCAAACACTTTTGTGTTTGGATATGACAGCTGATTGCATTGTATTTAGTTTGGAAGTTTCACAATTGGTCCTGCAACTTTGTGGACGTGACAGGGATTTGAACGAGCACCTAAGGCGCCTGCAGCAACAGGCAGAGTCACGACGTCGAGTTGCGGTCATGGAGATGATGAGACAGCGTGCAGCAGAAGCTGCAGGCAGCAATAGCTAGAGCTACTGCAATTCACTGACGCTTGTCTATATTTTGTGGAGAGAGCTTGAAGAGAGATTTTGCAATTGTCTTCCCACTTCTTATGTGGGATTGGAGCTCAGGCAGTCTCTCTGTTGCAGCTCTCCATCTCAAGGAGCTACTTAAGAAGTGCAATGGAAAATGCGAGGAGTAGCTTCTGGAGGTTGATTTTTTGACAGGCTTGGTTGGTTTCAGTTTGTGAAGAATGGCAGGTTTGTGAAGCTTGTTGTCAGCTTGGATTGGATGAAAGCCACCGAGGGCAGTGAGTAGGAATTGCCTTGTCCCCCTTGTGTGATTTGTAAATTGTTTGAAATTGGAGTTTTGGGCAGATGCCCAGAGTCATGGCAGAGCAAGGTGAACTTATAGTCTCTCTGTTTTGGAGCTGGCTAGCTGGTGCTATTAATGTTAGAAAGATTACAGATGGAGAGACTGATAGACAGGCTTATTCAGACAAGCTGATTCAGACAGCCTTTATTCATTGGCCCTTGCTGTGGTGCACGCCCCATTTGCTGGTCCTTTATACAGACGACAGTTGCAGTGTGGCACTGTCCCCAACTGAGAGGTGTGTGTTTCTCCACAAGTTCTAGTTTTTCCTCCACCACACATGATTTCCTCCTTTTGAAACTTTCTCTGGGAGGATTTTCTTCTGCTTGCCAGACAGTTTTCTCAAGATTGTACAGGATTCTCTTCATCCCTTCCTAATGTGAGTTCAGAGGGAGATTTCAAGTTCTTTAGTTTTCAGAAAACTTGTCTGTGACCAGACTTGTTGGCTAATTGGCTCAAGCTGCTTGTCAAACAGTTCACATTAGCCTGTGCTGCAGTGGTTGACCTTTCGGTTTTGGATTTGAGCTATCATTCTTGACCTCTTTTCAACTGTGGTTTTTCCCACTTTTTGTGCAGACAGAGATCCCTTCACATGCAAAATGGACAAGATTTGGGTGAAGAACTGGAAAAGCAGAAGGGGAAGAAGAGGATGGCAGCAAATCTGTAAAAAATATCCCAGTGTTTGACGGGCAAGCTACAGATTGAGATGAGAAATTTCCAGATTTGTATACTACCTTTAGATGTCCTGATCTGATTCAATTTGTTTCCTTTTTTCCCAATCTCATAGCAATAAAATGTAGATTGTTTTTTTTTCTCCTCTTGGAACGTTTGGCTTTGGTGGAGCAAGTGGTGGGACTTAGTTGCTGCACTACTGCTGACTATAGAATTCATGTCAGTTTTAAACCTGGGATGTGATCATTGTCCAGTCTTCCTCTCAAAATGTGGAAACCTGAACTCTCTGCGCCTTTTTCTTATTTCTTTTCTGTAGTCAATGTGAGAAAGTCTGGTTACTCTCTTATTGCCAAAGTTGAAATTGTACTGTTCTACTTTTGTATGTTGTCTACAAACCCGTCAGTGATGTCATATGCATTCCAGCAATCAAGAGGTGACCAGTAAGGATTGAGAGCTGTCTCTTGAGTGCTACCCAACATTGCTAGTTCTCATTTCTTGTTTTCTATTTTGTTTACGCTTTTTCATTTGTTCTTTGTTCCATGTCGTTTTCTTCAAGTTGTGCTTCTTCTTTGATGGGTGATGACTATAGCGCTTTGTCAAATATCAATGAGATGTTTGGGGCTATGTGCATGCAATCATAAATTTGTGTTTGCAGTTACAATTGTGATTGTCACCATGGGAAGTATTCAATGCAAATGAATTGGAGATGGGTGTTGGGTAGTTTAGTTGGTGGACCGACATGCGAGCGTTTGGGATTGTGTTTGTCACAATGTGAGCAACTCTTAGTTTTGCTCAAGACCTTGACAAATATGTATATATATTGAAAATTTCAGCATTTCTGAAAATAATGTAATTAGTGTCAAAATTGCCAAGGTATTATTACAGAATAACCTTTATATTTGCCAATTGGGTCTCGGTTTGAAATTTACAACTTAATTATGAAATCATATATGTATTTCTTTTTGACAAAAGTACACACTTTTTTTTTGCGCAATGAACTTTTGAAATTCAAAAACAAGGATTCGTATCTTGAATGGAATTTTTGAATAATTATGATTTTGCCAAAGAATTTCATTTCAAATGAATGGGAATGATTAAATATGTCATATTTTATTATTTAAAGAACCCATATATGAAAATATTATCTTGAAAACCTTAACCAAAACATAATTACAAACTTTTACATGAGTAGAATTAAGTTTTATTTTCAGAAGTCCCTTTAATCTTAATTTTTCTTTGTTTTGATTTTTTTCCCACCAAAACACATGTTTTTGAACAATTTATTTGGGTTGTTATGAGCCTTGTGGACATGTTTGTGTGCAATAGTCGCATTATTTGAATGTTTTTGTATACATGGGTTTGTTAGATGAGGGTTAATGTAGGGTCTAATTTTTTGTAGTAAGGGTTAATAATCATATCAAGGCCTTTTAATGTTTTTGTCATCACTCAAGTTATCAAGATGCAATTTCAAAGGTTTAAGGTCAATGGTTTTAACTAATAGGTGTTCTCATGTTGTTTTAAGTTCTAGTAAATTCTTTTGGAATTTCACATTATTTTTAATAGAATTATTTTTTCCATGCCTTATAAAGGGGAATAGACAACAAAACTCATTTCTTTAAGATGTTTTTTAGCATATTGAAATTCATAAAGTGATTTTGAGAAAACCCATCAAGTTTTGGTATAATTAATTGCTAGATTAAAAGGATGTGCCAGGGGATTAAGGTTTTTTAAAAATGCAAGCCATTAGAAACACACATTCTTGTAAACAACTCATATGTAATGACAATAAAACAAAATGTTCATACAAAATTTAATCTTCTAACAATGTGAGTATTATAAGTAAATGAAATGTCGAGTATAAGATGTAGGGATGAAGTACATGCCAAATATGCCAAATAGAAGAAAAGAAAAGAGAAAAAAGGAAAAAATCAATAGAATTGCTTAAACTCCTAAACCTTAATGTGATAGATCTTTGTAAGATCAAGAACTTGAGGTTCTATAGAAAATGCGAACAATGCATTTGCTTTTTTGGTCGAATGGTAATGGATTGATGAGATTGAACTTTGAAGGAATGACAATGCCAAACATAGGAAAAGAATTGTTGTCAAGTCACAAAAAGGTAAATGTTTCAACTTGATTTTGAATGGAATTGAAATTAAAATTGTTTGGCTTGAAATCAAAGGAATTAATAAAGGTTGGATTTGTAAGGAAGGGAGATTGAAAGGGTTTGACTTGAAAGGAAGTGAATTTGAAAAGGTTTAGCTTTAAAGGAAAAGAGCTTGAGAACTTGAAAAAAGGGTTTGGCCTGAGATAATTTGAATTTTTTTGAAAAGAAAGGAGCTTGAAAGGGTTTCACTTGAAAAAAAAAATTGCCTGAAAGGGTTTAGCATGAGAAGAAAGGAGCTTGAAAATGTTTAGCTTGAAACAATTTGATTTTTTTGGAAAAGAAGTTTAGTTTGAAAGAACAAAAATTTGAGTGTTTGAAATGGTTTAGTTTGAGAGGATGAGAGTTTGAAAAAGTTCAACTTGAAAGGAAGGGATATTTTAAGGCTTCAACTTGAAAGGAAACAATTTAAAAAAGATTTGGCTTGAAAGGAAGTTTGAAAGGGAACTTGAAAGGAAGGGATATTGTAAGGCTTCACCTTGAAAGGAAACAATTTTAAAAAGGTTTGGCTTGAAAGGAAGTTTGAAAGGGAACTTGAAAGGAAAGGATCTTGTAAGGTTCCAACTTGAGAAGAAACAACTTGGAAAAGGTTCGATTTGATAATAAGTGTGATAAGGTGCTTGAAAGGATTCAATTCGAAAGGAAGGGAGCTTGAAAGGGTTTGGCTTGAAAGGAAGGAAGTAAGAAAATGTCAACTTGATAAGAAGGGAGCTTGAAAGCTTGAAAGGCTTTGGCTTGAGAAGAAGGGAATTTGAAAGTTTAGAAGGGTGAATTTAGAGGATTAGAGAAAATTTGAAAGGATAAGATAAACTTTGGCATTGAATAAAAGAAAGCTCATGTGAGATTTTGTGAAAAAGGCCTTATGGGGATTATGATTGAAAGCTCTATCTTTGTGTTGCATCTTCATAGATTCATAATGTTTATTAACAACATGAAAATATATTTGGGTTGTCAATTGCTTGTAGGCTTTGAGGGAATGACAATGGCAAACACAATGGAAAAATCATTACCAAACCACATAGAAGTAAGTGTTTCACCATAGTTTTGAATGGAGTTAAAACTTTAAAACATCATTGCCTCCTTCACCATTATTTGGTTCATTGACCTTATGGACTAATAAATTTTCTATTTTAATTTACAAGTGGTTACCTTGTAAAAAAAATTGGTTCAAAGAAACCAAGGTCCTATTCAAAACCAACTTGATTTGGATTTCAAATCATGTGACAAGGAAATTCAAAACATGGGTAAGTTCAAGACAAATGAAATACTAAAAAAATATAAAATGGCAACCAAGACCAAGGCCAAAGTGAACATTCCCCTCTATCACATGATATTCATGCATGCATTTTACCCAACATTGAATGCCATAGTACTTGGGTAGCTTCAGCAGTTCTTTGTCAAATAATTAATTTAATCCATAATTTTTGGTTCGACAGCTACCTTTTTATTTTTGAAATTTTTGGCATATGTGTATAATGTAATAAAATTCATTAACATTTTTAAGGTATTTCACTATGTTAGTGGTTAGATGGATGTAAAATAATTAATTTGGTCAAGTAGGTCCTTGGTTCAAAACTGGTTAGCAACTTGAATGTGTTTTTGAAAATTTCAACAAAAAGGGCTGAAAATTTTCTGAAATTTTCAGCACAATTTGAAAATAATTTAATTTATGCCAAAGTTGCCCAGGTTCTATTATATTGAAGATGGAGTAGGCTTTCAAAATGAAATGCAGGAAGAGAAAAGAAGGACTTTTGTGTTTCCCCCACAAACTAACAAGGACATGAAAAGAGATTGGAAGACCATCAAAATTCCTTGAGCATTTTGTGAAAAGAGGAGAATGACAAACTTAAGGAGTTCCTAAGGAAACATATGGGCCTTGAAAGATTTTCAAACAAAACATTCTTCATGTGAGATGGGAAAGCTACAAGCATGGATTCCCTACATTAAATGAATCCATCTAAATGAAGAGGCATGGCACATTGTAGTGTATTTGATAGTTTTTGACATTACGAGCAAAGCTTGTAGAGTTACTAATTGCCATAACATATTTGAACAAGTAAGACATTTACACATTGTTGAAACCATTCAATTATTAATTTTTTTACATGTATTTGAATAACAATGTCTTGTGTTACAAGTCAATGGAGTTGGACCATGTCAAGCCCAACTTCATCCGTGACTTTGTTTGCATTTGAAATATCAAGAAAATACCCTTGAAACAATTCAAGGACATGATCCCTCTAAAAGTGTATAAGAAGTGCAAAACGAAGTATAAGAAAACATGGTACTCTTTGATGCAAAAGGTTGTTTTTTAGTACATTTACAAGGTCAAGAAATCTTCAAACTTGTAACTTCCATTCTCAATGTAAAATTGTGAATGTTCATTTGGTTAAATGCACATTCTTTTCCAAAAGGAGATTTCTACAATAAGTGGTGTTGTGGTGAATTTTTATTTATGAGGAGGTCCTTAATCCAATGATGCATTCAACTAGGATACATACCCTAATGGAAAAATCCATGGAATAGGCTCAAAAGGACAAGTACACATCTTTCACAAAACATCTCCCAATGTGTCCCAATTTTGGGGGATGTGTATTGAAGAAAATCCAACACCATTATGACATGAATTCCAAATTTGAGATGTTGATGAAAAAACTATAAATGTACGACATTTGTGAATATCAAAGAGAAAGTCAAATGGCTCAAGCTTTGGAATGAGTCAATAATACTTTAAAAGTTAAATTTTTTTCCAAAACGTGGCTTCTCAAGTTTCCTCTTTGAGAAGTGGTTGCATAAAACCACTTTAAAGTATAAGGTCAAAGAAAATGTTTATCATTATTCTATAATTTCAGTGCTAATATTGTGAGACATAAATAATATATTAACATGTGAATTTATGTAGCTTGAGGTGGAGGTGCAAAAATTAATGGAATCCGTCCAGGACCTTGGAATGTCCATCATGGACATGTTGAATATCTTAAGTTTTTCAAACTATATCAAACAATGAAGGTTTGAGATTTGGGAGATTGGCTTTTTAGGGAGTTCAAATCAAAAAAATGTTATTAAAAAAAACAAAACATAAGATTTACAAGTCATGTAGGAATAGAGGCTATGAAGTGATTATTATATAGGTGCAAACGAGATCAAATGAGCCAATGACTTTACTTTAGAAAAGGATTACATGTCTTTTTGCCCAAAAATAACTTTTTTCATACAAATTAATTTTTGAATTTTTTAATTAAATGCTCATAATTGTCCAATTTACATGACATGTTTTCTTTTTTATAATTTTTGAATAAATATGAATTTTTGAAAGTGTGTTGATTCCTTGTAAATTCAATGTTTTGTCTTTTAAAATAATAACAATTTCAAATCATAACTAAAAATTGATTTAAAATTTTTAAAAGTTTTCTTGTATAACAAATCATGTACATTATACCCCATTTATATACGTGGTAAATGACTTCACAAAGTTCTAAAACTTTGGATCAATTTTGGAAAGTTTAAAAAAAAATTAAAGTTTTAGATTTTCACAAATTTTAGAGTATGAGTGTTTTTTGAATGTGGGTAATAAGTCTTTAACTTCTTAAAATTTTTCCTATCAATTTAAAAAAATTATATGAATCCTTTTGATAGTCCTTTGTAAAATTGATTCCTTCAAATGCAATAGCTATTCACTTTCAAAGGTACTAAATTGAAACTTAAATTAAAGTTTTTATGAAATGGACCTTGAAATTCATATGAATTAAAAAGGAACAATTTGCTATGATTATCATGGTTTTAAATGGTAAAACATAAGTATTTTTTCCAATTTTGATTTTTTTTTTTCATCATCTAACATCCTCTTAAGCTCGTTTGATTGTGACTACACCCCATAGGTATAACACACCCAAAATTTATATATATATTCATATTCCTTATACAATTTCAGTGTCAAAATTAAAAAAGGCCTAAGATGATGGTCATTCATTCATCCCTTCTTACATAATTTTGGTGACAAAATTTTAAAAGCCCAAAACGATGGTCTTCCTTTCCATTTTTAATTTTTAATTTTGTTCATTTCTACATGCCTTTTTGCATAATTTAGTGCTAAAATTTAAAGGATGGTTTTCCTTTCCTTTTCATTTTTTTCCCTTTTTCTATTTCTACATCCCTTCTTGGCATAATTTTGGTGCCAAGATTTTTAAAAAGCCCAATATGATATTAATTATTTCATTTTCCCCCTAGATCCCTTTTTGTATAATTTCAACGACAAATTCAAAGAGCCTAGAAAGGTGGTATTCCTTTCCATTTTTCTTTTTTCTTTTCTTCAGTTCTAGATCCCCTTTTGAATGATTTTGGTGTTGGATTTTTAAGCCACCTCAAATAATGGCCATCCTTTCATTTTTATATTTTATTTATCATTTTAAAATCTCTTCTTGCATAATGTTGATGCCAAAATTTAAAGAACCAAGAATGATTTCCTTTTTATGTTTTTACATCCCTTTTGGCATAATTTTCACACTCTAATTTCCTTAACGATGCATAATTTCATGTAATTAATTTGGAATGGTAATCATTATGTTTAGAAGGGAATGAAGTATAATTGATGAATATGGATGTAATTGTTTTCATGGATATGAACTATGCCATGTGGAACTTTTGATGATGTGACAAAATATTTGAATTTGTAAGAGGATATTTTATCCATGTTAGCAAAATCTATCATAAAGTATTCTATCAATTTGGATGGAATATTTTATTAAGTTCACACTCATGTTCACCTACTCACCAAACATCAATTAAACCAAACTATAGCACAAGTTGAAAGGTGAGAATTCACATGATATATATAAATTTTTATTTTCAACATTCACTAATTTCTCTTTCATCAACCATTGGTATATTCCATTAGTGAATGTTGAAGCCTTTGAAAATTGGGGATTTTTTTTTAAATCCAAAAAATTACGAGAGAAATTAATTAATGTATAATAATTGATTTGTAATCAAAAATTTAAGAATTGAAAATTAAATTAAAAAAAACCCCATGTTGTTTATATTATCAAAGAGACATCATATCTTCTTGTACATTTATTTGGTTGATTTGTTCAAGTGGTAATATTAAAAGAATAATTGAATTCTTCAAGTTTCATGATCCAATTAAAAAAAGGTGAATTATCAAAGTTTTATAGAAGTCACAAGACATCGGAGAAGAGTTTTTAGCTGTGACATTGATGATATTTAAGAGTAATATGATACATTGAGGAAATTAAATATTAGCAAAAGAAACACATAAATCTTTTTAATGTTGGTGTTCATAAAGAAAATAAAAAACATTTCTTTCACACATAGTTGCCATGATCAAAATTCATGTTTCTATTTAGCCCATTACAATTGACAATTAAATATTTTTCAACAAAAATCTTTTAGCATTCAATCTCCTAGCATCGATGGATTGTAAAATTGTCACTGAAATTACACTATACTCTTTGTTTTCTTCATAGATGCGTGCAATGCTATCATAAAATTCCATTAAAAAATAAATGAAAAAGCTATTTTATGTTTTATGAACATTTTATGTAGTTTTTGAAAAAATTAAATTGTGTATGGAAATTGATTTCCAGTGTTCTTCACCTTGTTGCAATGGTCTTCTTTTCTCTTTTTAAATAGTTGTTGCATAGTTTAATAAGCTTGAGCTCAAGAAGGAGAAGAATTGAAATAAGGCACACCTTCTTCCTCCTTTTTTTCTTGTTCTTTTTCACTTCACCTTGTTTCAAGCTTGTTGCTATTTCACCTTCTACTTATGTACTTTTGTTTATATTCACCTTGTTTGTTGCATACTATAATTCCAAAGTCTCAAAACCTTCAATCTTGATTGACTACTAATGATACCTTCTCATGTCTTCCTTGTGGACTTGTCCATCCCTCCTTTTCATGGTTTGCTTCCGCAACATCCATAAAGGTTGTGTGAGTTTCCATTATTTAATATGTTGCATTACCAATTTCTTAACAAATACTTGGTGGTTTAGTTTTTTTTCACTAACATTTGAACAAAATTGTCCATGATTTTTTCCCTTTTTAATTTCTTAAGCCATTTCGATTCTTCCTATTTTTAATTTTAATTTTCCAAAAGACATTCCTCCTTTTTCTACCTTTGCTTTTTCCTCACCTCCCTTTTGTTCTTCAATGAACCTTCCACAACCATTGGGGTTTCTCATAACTTGTGAAACCCATCCATTCTTTGGATATGAAATAAGATCTCCTAAGGGAAACAAAGAGAGGAGAAGAGGATAACCATCATTGCTTGTATCCCCTACTATGACGCTCTACAAAAACACATTCTTCATATTGCATTCCTCATTTGCAAATGTTGTGAGATCAAGCTATTTATGCCTTTTTTATTTCTTCTCCTCTTGTTCTTCCTCCTCCATTCTACCATCAAACAATCACATCCTTCAATCATAACATCTTCTTCATGATTAGGTTCAGAGTATTGCCCTTGTTGTTTGCTTTAAATTTAATGCACTTGTATGTCTAAAGAACAAGTTGTCCTTATCTTCAAGTCTTCAATGTTTGAAGAATCATCATCATCATTTCAAGTATGTTAACCCCCTTTCTTCTTAAGCTCTTGAAGCCTATGATGTAGATTTGTCTTCTCACTCATTATTATGCACAAAATGCTTTGCATTCAAAGCTTCATTCACAACAATATGGGCATGTTGTTTGCATTCTTCATCCCCCCATTGTCATCATCTTTTAACAAGGATTTTAAAACCTTAACTTACCATTCCTTGATTTTATAATTCATAACTTATATTTTTTATGATTAGATTTTTTCAAGATTTGAACCTATAGCCTATTGCGTATTAAAATAACCAAAGAATTACAAACTCATTTATATATTTAATTAAGACATTTAAAGAAAATCTTATTTATTTAAAAAATATTTTAACTTTCAAATATAAATTTTTATCATAATTAATAGTGGGTACTAGTTAATAACCATGTCTTTTTTTTTCTTTTTTTCCAATTTTGTGATACCAAAATTTGGTGCATTTTTACAAAATACTAACAAAAATAGTCAAATTTACACTACAAAAACAAAGAATTTCCAATTTGTTTGCTTTTTAAAAAAAACATCATTGGTAACAATTGTGATTATTTTTATTTCTTATTTGGTTTCAAACTATTGTAGTTGTGATGGGTAATAACATTTTTTTCACACATCAAGTTCCATTGAAAAAGCATTTTCTATTGAAGAGGTGTTTCGTGTGGTGCAATGGAGATGTTCTCATATAATGGGTTATATTTTTTGAATAATTTCTTATTAAGTCTATTTTGTTCTGAGGTGTTTTTTTTCCCCTCTCTCTCTATTCCTAAGTCATCTTCATAACAAAGGTCTTTGTAAATGAATTTTGTTGGTTCCTAAAATTCCTCAATTTTAAAATTCTTCATGTCATCTAAACACAAAAATCATTAACTCTATTTAAGCCTATATAACCTTAATTTCACAAGCTTCCTAAAACAATATACTTCATCTAAAACAATGGATCAACGCAATTTGGCTAATCACAAAATAAAACCTTTTTTTGGTTTTTTTCTTGTGATACTTGGGCAAGTACACATTTAAAAAAACAAAAAAATTAGAGTAGGTCTTTAGTCTTTACACTCGGTGTAACTTGTGGCCTTGGGCTTTACCCTCCACATGAATATTTGTCACAAAAAAAAGAGGAGCCATGTTACACCTATTCCTTAAGAGTGGGAGGGACCTTAAGCCTACTAATAGATGCAAGACCTAACCTATTCGTTAAGAGTGGGAGGGACCCTTAAGCCTACTTATAAATGCAAGACCTAACCTATTCCTTATGAGTGGGAGGGACTTTAAACCTACTTATAGATGCAAGACCTAACCTATTCCTTAAGAGTGAGAGGGACCTTAAGCCTACTTATAGAATGCAAGACCTAACCTATTCCTTAAGAATGGGAGGGACCTTAAGCCTACTTATAGATGCAAGACCTATCCCATTCTTAAGGAGTGGGTGTAATATCCTTACCCTCCTACTATTGCCTAGTGATCTAGTTATGTTTAGTTTCATGCTAAGCTTTAGACTCCATTGCTTGATGATGGGTAAAAGCACACATTCAAAGGGTGACATTCCAAAAAGGCTCAAATGAGGTTGGACTCAACTACCACCTAGTCCTAAGCTCCTTATTTTTGGCGAAGCTCCAAGAATTGGCAACCCTAAACCTTGCAAATCCCTTTTGCAATAGCCTTCATGAAACATACCTTCTCTCCACTCATGCAAATCCAATCAAACCAATTGAATAAGGTTCTAAAAAGAATAACCAAATCAAGAAGGCCAAATTTTTAAAAAAAAAAAAAACCGTATAAAACCCACCACCTCCATTGACATGCTTCCCTTGAAAGCTTGGAATTTAGGGTGGGTCACACACTCCTTCCTTTGTAGAAGTATTATTTTGGGCTGGTGACCAACTTAGGAAGGCAAGAAGAAGAGCAAAGCACACAAAAAGAGTCTTGTAACCCAAAAAAAAGAGAAAAGGTTGTGTTTTCTTTTGTAAGTTTACTTTTGTCCTTGTGATAACTAAACTTGGTTTATTTGTTTCCCAATAATAATAATAATAATAAATTAATTAATTAAAAATAAAATAAAATGATTGGTTGGAATCAAACTCTTTATTATTATTATTATTAAAGCTTTTTTTTTATTGTCCCTTGTTGGACTCAACTTTCATAAAAATTCCCCAACTTCTAGAATTCACAACTTTTTACTTGATGTAAAATTGGAGTAAAAAAGGCGGACCTCGGAATGGTGTCAAGCTTAGTAGAATGAGATGGTGATAGGCCTATTCTAGAGCGTAACCGTGTTCCCCACCATTGATTACATCACAAGTGGAACTGGCATAAAACCCAAGTGGACCCATCCGGAGAGGGGTGTTTGGGTGTATGTGAGTGAGTGAGTGATACGAGTGTGGTAAAAAAACATTTGTGGGGTTGGGCAGGTGAAAAATAAGAATCCCCAAAAGAGAGAGAGAACCCCCCCCCACCCCCCCCACCAAAAACACCAAAAAAAAAACAAACAAGCCCACAAAAAAAATATAACAAAAAAACAAATAAATAACAAAAGAAAAAAAAAACAA
>Ga0116227_10004970_pt1 | contig 28500 bp, 28 predicted proteins | sample S1TSphgellanicum_FD_89693 | JGI IMG/M metagenome (GOLD analysis project Ga0116227, IMG submission 89693) | Host-associated microbial communities from peat moss isolated from Minnesota, USA - S1T2_Fb - Sphagnum magellanicum MG | ecosystem: Host-associated > Plants > Peat moss > Unclassified...
AATTTAAAAAATTTTAAAAAAAAAAAAATATTTGATTTAAATAAAAAAAATAAAAATAAAAAATTTTTAAAAAAAAAAAATAAAAAAAAAAAAAAAAAAAAAAAAAAACCAAACCAAACCAAACCAAACCAAAAAATGTAACATGTATGAAATTGAAAGGTTGTTGTTTGGTTTCATCAATTCGACTTTGAAGCATGAAAAGTATGCAAAATAGAATTAACAAAATAACCCACTCAAATATTTGACTTAAAAATACCTCAAAACAATCACATCAAATGAAGTGGCAAGTATTGGCAATAGACCCTCATACAAAGCTCCCATAAGTTTTTTTTAAAGCTTTTTCTTAGCAAAAACTATAATTATGACCAAACCCATAATTTCATATTTGTTGGTGAACATTTTCATCAATTATATGCTAAGAAAAACTACACATCCACCTAGAACAATGGTGAAAGATGTTCCAAATATTTTAATTTCACAAACAAAAACCCTATTTTTTTACTTGTCATGTGTATATATATATATGTGCCCTATATTAGTTGCGGACCATGATAGTGGGTGGGTTTAATTTTGGAATGATATACCAATTATCATCACAATATAACAAGCTTTGGACATATTGAATACCAATATCTTCACTTATGTGAGTATTTAAAAGACAATGTGAGAAAAAAAAAGGGGTTTTTATTGGGGGGGTTTTTTTTTCCCCCTTAAGCAAGTCTACATATAAAGCCCTAAAAGGGTTGGTTTAGGGTTATACTTGATCTCCTTATTTGTGCTTGATTGTGGAGAAGGATGGTGATTCATCATGCTTTGAACTCCATTAGTTGCTTCTAGATCTATGTCTTCAACAAACATGTCAAGAAAACCCTAATATAAAAACCCTAGACCTCTAAAAAGTAGGCATAATTTTCATTCCAATTCTAGGGAGTAGGGGTACAACCCATCTCTTTGGTAGAGGGATATATTCATGGATGTAAGGTGTCCTCCAAATACAATAAGGAAATTATCCCACTTCATTCTTCAAAAGTCAATAGTGTAAAGACCTTGAGAGTATAAGGCTATAGATTGCATATTATATTATTATGATATGTAATGCTTTAAAGAGTAGTAAAAAGTCAAGCCTGAGTTGGAATTAAGGAGTCCCAAGGTAGGCTAAAATTGGAGAATATATTTGTTATACAACTACTACTTTCATTCATTCCCCCAAATTCAAATCCTTTGAAGTTTGTGCATAACCTAGTCTTCCATAGTAATTAGAATTTAGGACAACAAGGTTGATTTGTAACATTTGCACATTTCCCAAGAGAATGACAAAAATTTCAAAAATTTCTTCACAATCCTTCACAAAAGATTTGTTGATGAACACATGAACATTGAAGACCCATAGTTAATAGTTATCCATATCATCTAAGATATTTATGACCAAACCCTAAAACCCTAAACCCTAACAAAGTCAAATATTCTGGGGAAATGTTATGGAAACACTGAAAATTGTTGATGAGCTTATTAAAACATTGGAAATATTTTGAATGTTATTAAAACATAATTGACATGGATCCAAAGAAATTTGGGACTTTTAAATAAATTTTTTGAGTACCTACCATTATCATAGTTTTATATTGGAAGCTTGACAAATCTAATCTTTTAGATCCACACCAATGGTTTTTTTAATGGTAAAATTTTGCCATATTTTGACCCAAAATTGGGTTTTGTTATTTTATTTATTTTTGCTTTTCTAGGTGTAAATTAAACTAATTTTGCTAAATTTCTGGTGAAAAAATCTGCCAAAATTTTGATTACAAAAAAATTAAAAAAAACCTCTAATCCACACCATTTAGCTTCATTTCAGCAATTTTATCAACCTTTGTCAAAAGAAATGAACCAAAAGGATGTTGGTTGCATGCAATGTCATTTAATATTTTCATTTGAATGGAACTTAATTTTTAGAAAATCAATTCATTTTTTCCATCAATTAACCAATTGATCGTGGTAGCAGAAAGCATGTAACATAGTGGAGCCCAAATCGATTCCGCAAAAGTGGTGAATTGTTGCTGAAACAGACACAGTTTACACCCAAAAAAAAAAAACATGTTTTTCCCAAAAGAAAACCCTAAAAATAAAATAAATGACTAAATCACAAAATTTCACCACACCCATAAAATAAAATTTAAAAATTATTTAAAATTATTTACAAAAGTATTTTTTTAAAAAAAAACCCCAAAGAACTGGCCTGACCAATCTGATATATTAAAATGAAAATGCCTGGCCAACAACACTGGCAGATAAAATGAATACCATTGACAGCTTTAAAAAACAAAATGTTAGAAATTGTACTCAAATATAATTATTTGTAAGAAACCATGAAAGTTTTTTTAACAACTAGTTGTTTTCTTTTTTTCCTTGTTTCTTTTGTCATTTAGACACTACTTATTTACTTACTTACTACACAAGCCAATAATTGTCTGAATACATGAATGGAATTGTACTTAGTGCAGAGAGAGAGAGAGAGAGAGAGAGTATAATAAATAAATAATAAGAAGAGACTTTAGATTGTAAGAGACACTCATTGAGATATGTAAGACACTTATTTATTATTAAGCCCCACTTTTCTCACACACAATAAGAGACTTGCACAAATGCACTCCAAACAATGGCTTTCCCAGAGTTATGTCAGCACATATAAGAGAGAATGAGACTCTGACATGCACTAGTAACAAACAAACTAAAGGAGGGAGTAGTGATTGTTCCCATCCTTATGTTGTTTAGGGTTTAGGGTTTAAAGTTTTTTTTAAAAAAAATTTTATAATTTTTTTAATTTGTAAAAATTACTTTGCAAAATTAAAAACCCAAGTGATGGTGTTAAACTTAACCCCTAAATTCTCATAATTTGACCAATTGAATTAGGACTTGACCTCCGCAATGGGCAATGCATTTTAGTGGTCAATGAAGGGTTATCGCCCCCAAAACCCCAAACCTTCAAGATTTAGAAACGAGTTTGATGCTCCCACACCTAATGGTGCATGTTTTTTCCTTGGACAACAAACAAACAAACAAACAAACAAATTCCTAACCCTAAAAATGAGTTACGAGGAGTACCTAAAAGAAGCACCCAAAGCTCATTTGTTTCTTCCTAAATTTTTAGGGTTTTAAAAAATTGGGTGGTTCTCTCACATAGAGAAGTGTCCTCATGACCTCCTCACCTAATTTAAGCAAATGGGTCTATTTTAATTTTTTTGGTTCCTCTAGCATTTTCAGTGTGTGAAAGAAAGAAGCCCCCCCCCCTCATTATTCCATTAGTGTGTGCTGGAACTTACATGTATTTTGGGGTGGGGGGGGAAACCCCCATTTGTTGAATAGATTATATTTATATTTGCCATAAGTTATACACTAGGTATACATATACCCACCTCTCATTATTATCATCCGCATTTCAAGGCATGGGAACTGAGATTTGGATGAAGAAAAAGGTTTAGACTTTGGATGGTGGAGACTTAGAGAGAAAAAAAAGGAAGAAAGGGTCACAAATGAAAAAAAAAAAAAAAACTGAAAAAATCAAACAAAAAAAACTGAAAAAATCAAACCAAAAAAGTTTAAATAAATAAATAAAATCCCGTGAATAAAATGAATAGAACGTTAAACCATTTCTCTTCAGTAAAATAATGATTTCCAAATTCAAATCATCCACAAAGGAAGAGGAGGAGGAGGAGGATAGTGAAATAATTCTCCTCAACAACAAAATCACAAAAAATAAAAAACATTTATAAATTAAAAGTTCAATTATGGGTTTCATATTCTCCCTAACAAACCCACCCTTCCCCCAATAATAATAATAATAATAATAATATTATTATTATTATTACATTAAATTATTTATAATAATAATAATGACATAAGTATTAAATGTACAAGGTCAAACTCTGCAGCTTTTTAGCGCCCAAAGCCAGCAAGAAAATAACCATTACCTTGCACGTACTTTCCATGACCACAATTTTACAGCCTAATTATAGGCCAGGCGGTTTTTTCTGGCCTAAAATTATAGGCTAGAGGGTTTTTTCTGGCCTAAAATCATAGGCTAGGGGGTTTTTCTTAACCCAAAATTATACACTAGAGGCCTTTTTTGGGGGCCTAAAATTATACCTTAGGGGTTTTTGCTTTATTAGAACCCCGTTTCTCTGGTCCCCCTTTCGGCCTTTTTCTGGACGGGGGCGCGGTGGGTCCTCCACCAGCGGCGCAAAATCGGCTGTTTGGGACCTCTGTTGGATTCTTTGGGGCATCTGTTCGGCTCTTTAAGGTCTCTGTTCGACCCTTTGGGGCCTTTTTCCAGCTCTTCGAGGTCTGCGTTCGACTCCTTGGTTCCCCTTTCTAGCTCTTTGAGGTCTCTGTTCGGCTCTTTGAGGGACCTCGGGTGGCTGTTAAGGGACTCTTCTTTGGGGCCTCAGTTCGGCTCTTTGGGATCTCTGTTCGACGCTTTGGGAGTTCTGTTCTGCTGTTTGCGGCCGCTGTTCGGCGCTTTGTGGGACTGTTCGGCTGTCTGCTCGCTGTGGTCGTTGGCGATGACGCTCTAGACAGAGGAGCGAGTTTCCATCGCAACCGCTCTCTTGTGTCTCTCTCCCTCTCTCGCCCGCGTCTTTCTGAGCTGCTGCGTTTGCTTTTGCTGCTGCTATTGAAGGATTGTTTTTTTGAAGAAGTTGGTTTCCAGAAGTTACTGCAATAGCGAAAGAAAGGCGGTGGAGGTCGTCGTCGTCGTCGTGGGTTTTGGTGAGCAGGTGGTGTGGGTGGAAGCTAGCAGCATTCCTTTGAAAGAAGTCTGGTGAATGAAGCATGTAGGCGCGCAGCAGCAGCAGGGAATGGGGTCCAAAGGTAATATTACCTAATGGGAACAGACAACTCCAGCTGCTGCCCTCTCTCTGTCTCTCTTTTCTCTTTTGTCTTTTCCCTTTTTTCCTGCTTGTTGACTGACAGTGGGTTTTGGCAAGCATTGTCACATGTTATAATATTCTCGTGTTTGGAGAGAGACATTTGGGTTGTGAGACAGAAGACGCCTGCTCTCAGCATTTGGGTCCGAGAATGCAAAATGCAAGTTAATGGGTTTGGAAGTTTTTTTTTTTTTTTTGGTTTTTGGGTTTTATGAGTTTTCTTCCTGTTGGGTTAGGCAGAAGCAGAAGAAGCAGAAGAAGATTGGAGGGGTTTTGGGTTTTTGTAGCAAGAAATGAGAGTGTGTAGGAACGAAGGAAGGGGGCAATGCAAAAGGAGATGGCAAAGAAGTCTGATTGACTACTGTGGCCTTGTTTGTTTGTTTCTTGGTGGTCCAGATTTCATGGGACGCATGAGAGCAGGTTTACATGGACGCATGCCAACAACAACAACAGTGGATGATCGATATGAGCAGCGAAGACGGAGTACAGATGGTGGGTCAAGCATCAGCAGCATCACCACTACCAACAGTACAGCAGATGGGTTGTTGATCTCAGAGCAAATGCTGCTGCTGGGAGATGGTGATACAAGCAGCTTCAGGCACAACACACAGGTGGCCGAGGATGCACTGGTCAGTAGTAGTAGTACCAGTACCAGTACTAGTTCTTCTTCAGATGGCTCATCGCCACCTTTGGGCTGGCCTCTTGGAAGAGCAGATCACCCAAGTGGTGAGCCTTCGCCATCATCCTCTGAACTCAACAGGAGCAGAGATCCATTCATGTGGGAGCAGAAGAGAGAGAAAAGACAAACTGTGCTTTCAGGTACCATCACCACAAACACATTTGCTTCGCAAAAATGTTAACAGAATAAAAAACAAAAAAGGACTGGGTAGTCATCATCATGGCAGCTTGGCACTGCTATTTGTGATGAAGAAAGTGATGGTCTGCCACTTTGTGAGTTGATTCTCATAAGATTGTGACTGTACTTGATTGTCGTCTTGTTATCTTTTGAATTGTCATTGCAGAGATTTCTTTCTCTGCATAGATGTCATACATATAGTAATACAACAAGGTTCTTCACAAAGTTGAACTCCATAGAGCAGAATACAAGACTCTAAATCCCTAGCTACATTGATGGTTGTTGTGGATAAACAACAACAACTCCCACAACAACCCATTGGAAGGAACAACCAAAGGACTTCCCAACAACCTTACGGAAGATGGAATTTAGGTTATGTTTTTTTGGTGGCTGCTGCTGTTGTGAAATCGTCATGCCTGGTGATCATAATCACACAATTTCCATGTTGTTAGACTTTGTTGTCTTTGGGCTGCTGTTGGTCTCAAAGGTAAACTGTAGTACCTGTGTGATGATCATTGCCTCATGATGCTCTTTGGTTTTCTCTTATTTACTCTGCTACAGTTGCTGTTTGATGATGACCTTCATGTTGTGTTGTTTTGCTTTGGGTAGTTTTTTCTGTCTTGTGATAGTAAGAGTGTGTGGGTGAGTGGGCTTAGATCAGACTGTAGACACCAAAGGATGTCTCCAAGAAATTCCTATTTCTACCAATCATGTGGCACTACTAGGTATATGCTGAGTGTTTTTGGTTTGTTCCCCACCTGTTTCTGCTGCTGCTGTTGCAGAGGTAGAGTTGATGAAGGAAAGATTTGCAAAGCTGCTCCTTGGGGACGACATGTCTGGTGGTGCTAAAGGAGTGTGTACTGCATTAGCCATCTCCAATGCAATTACAAATCTCTCAGGTAATGCAGAAAAACACTTTCAATGCACTAGTACTAGCCAACCACTGAAAGATGAACCTATCTCTCCTGTCTCTACCCATGCTAATGGATGAAGTGCAGCAGCACTTTGCAGTGGCCCTGGCAAGGCTCTGCATTGTGCAATAAGACTGTCAACAATATACACAGAAAGCAGTGCATTTTATGCAGGATGTTTGTCAAAGGACATCATGTGTCAGGCACGAATCCATCCTGCCTATTTGTAAAAGAGATCTTGTACAAAAATTGGAAGAAAGAAACTGATTTGGGTTTTTGTGGTGCCAGCTTCCCTATTTGGTGAGCTCCAGAGGTTAGAACCACTTGCTGAGGATCGGCGTACAAGATGGAGGAGGGAAATGGAATGGCTTCTCTCAGTCAGTGACCACATTGTAGAGTTGGTCCCTTCATGGCAAACTTTTCCAGATGGTAGTACGTTGGAGGTAAGGATCATCTACCCGCGAACATCTTTGTTTCACCATGATTCTGTACATGGGTCTCTTTATCTCTCCTTCCCCACTACACCCATTGTTGGCTTCTGGAGTGAAATGTGTTCATCACCCAAAATGGATTGCAAATTATGAGGCATTTTGTCAATGTTTTAATGCAGGTGATGGTGAGCCAGCCTCGCTCAGATCTTCACCTAAATCTCCCAGCTTTGCGCAAGTTGGATACCATGCTGCTGGTATGTTCACAGATCAAAACTCTACACAACATTTTGCATCACCTGTGAAAAAGCATTCAGCAAAATGTGATTTTTGCACTTGCAGTGTGGAGCAAAATTTTTTTTTTGGTATATTTGTTTCCAGAGATCCTGGTTGCGAGCCTGGAAGCTAACTTTCCAAGAGCTGTTTTTGGGCTGGGAATTAATGTTTCATCATTTGGTGAATAAATTTGCTTATTTGATTTGTGCATGTGCATGTTTTTGTTACAGGATTCACTGGACGGCTACACAGAAACAGAGTTCTGGTATGTAGATCGGGGCATTGAAATGGCTGAGAGAGATACCCGGGAGGGTCCAAAGCTCTCTCTTCAACGACAAGAAGAGAAATGGTGGCTACCCACTCCCAAAGTTCCAGTCAATGGGTTGTCTGAGGAAGCGAGAAGAAAATTGCAACATCAAAGGGAGTGCATGAGCCAAATACTCAAAGCAGCCATGTCCATCAATGGCCAGGTCTTATCTGAGATGGAAGTCCCTGAAGCCTACTGGGACTCCCTTCCGAAGGTGGGGGCTGTGATTCAACTCATTTTTTGTCTCTTTGACTTAAAGTTAGAAAGTGTGGTATTTGTGTCAGCTGTGCAATAGATGGAGGCAGGAGATGCTCTAAAAACAAAGTGCAATCTTGTAGATCAAATTGGCTGATTCCTTAACTCCTCATATGTTTGTATGCAGAATGGAAAGGCAAGCCTTGGGGAGACTCTATACAAAGGACTTTCATCCGAGAATTTCTCAGCTGCACAATTCCTATCTACATTAGATCTCTCAAGTGAGCATAGTCAATTGGAAATAGCAGATCGGCTAGAGACAGCACTCCTCATATGGCAACGCAAGATTCAGACAAAGCAGTCAAATCCAGCCTCAAAATCATCTTGGGGAATCATGAAAGACTTCGTTGCAGATGAGAACAAGCGGGAGCAAATCGCTGATCGAGCAGAGAGTTTGCTCCTCTGCTTGAAACAGCGTTTTCCAGGCCTGACACAGACAGCTTTAGACATGAACAAGATTCAGTATAACAGGGTAAGACCCTAAACTCTAAACCTGTGAGTTTTGATTGCCAGTCTTTGACCCCCAAAGTGGTGTGTAGTAGATGCACTGATACATCTTGGAAGGGGCTGATGGTACTAGTGGTCACAATGCAGTCACTGATTGAGATTGTGTGCACTTTATCTGCAGGATGTAGGGCAATCCATACTGGAAAGCTACTCACGTGTGCTGGAAAGCTTGGCGTCCACCATCATTGCACGCATTGATGATGTTCTATATGCCGATAACCTTGTCAGGATGTCATCAACTTTTCCAGCAGTTCCACCAGCAGCAAAATCTGGAACCACTACCACCCGCCAACTCAAGAGGACAAACGGAGTTTATGCTGTGCAATTACCAAATGTGGGTAATCCTCATACCACTACCCATTACGTGTCTCCAAATACTTCACCGACTGTGAATGCAAACCTGACACTCAATTCAACACCACAAAATGATGTTACAGAAGGGACCATACTCATACAAGGACCCCACTTTAACCAAGTCTTGGCAGATTTTCTATCTAGTGAGAAGCTAGAGGCTGCTGCTGAGGCAAAGCAAAAACAAGAAGGTTTGGTGAAGATCCCTCCAGATGCAACAACCAACGTGTGGAGCTATGCGGGCAAACTTGAAAATAGCAATGCTTTGCACAGTCCACCCAGTAGAGATTAACCTCTTTCTCCACACTGAAGTTCATTGTTTTGGTGTTGTAAAATCTGAAACTATTGGGTGATTTAAGTGCATTCTTTGGTGCTTCTCTGTCCTTGAACAGTTTCCACCCATTTGCACATTGTTGTTGTTGAGCTCTGTGTGCAGACTTGGAGCACAGGGAAATTGTTAAAGGGCAAACATTAGGTGATATAGTAAATCAATTTTTTTTGCTGTTGCTCAATTTCCCATTAGTTCAACCAGATATGATATAAACTCAAAGTATTTTAGGATATTATTCTTTTGAACTGTGCAATTTTATGTACTTTTCCAGGCTGCAATGGAACAAGCAATTTGCATTTCATAATTTTCTGCTTCATGTCTTCCTATCCTTTCAAACAGGGATTTCTATACATAGAAGAAAACATAGCAACCATCATCACTTCCTACTGGTAAATCCATTTGGGTACTTTTGTTGTGTGCCCTTTATTATTTATATACAGTTCACAAGAAACCATTTTAGAAGAAGTTCCATAGTTGCCTTTGTATTAGAATCCCTGTTTTCCTTGGTGCTGTTCACTGTAACAAGGAGAATTCCATGCAAACAGAATGCAGCAAAATATGTTCCTAATCCTGATGGGCCGATTTCACAAGTTGATTTTGGTCCTCATTCATCCTTGAAAATGGCAATTGCCAATTCTGCACATCATGCAAAGCAACAGAATAGGATGAGACCGGACATTGATAGACACAATACAATCAGAAAGTGCCTGCAAAGCACTCCCACAGAAGAAGTAACTTCTTCCCATGTGAGAGGGGAGTTTTCCTAACACAGGACATACAACCAGTCATGCATTTTATAGGTGCAAACTTGAATGCCACCACTGGCTTGTTAGTCTGATGATACATAAACTACTACAAGATGTGAAAGCAAACCAAGATCCAGCCATGTGCTGTTGTCTACACCCATTCTTGACAGTTAAAATCTTCTGAAGTAGCCAGTTGATGGATCAGTTCCAATGATGAAATCAGTGGTGAGGAAGTTAGAGCTCACCAGATTCTGGGGCAGTTTTCCATAGCTCTCAGGACGCTCCAAAAGCACAGGTGCCAACTCAGGATGTGCAAGTGCAGCATCAAAAGATGTAGTGTTATTGAGCAAAGCTGCTTGAAGAAAGGCAGCAAGAATACCACCTGCAACACACAGATAATAGGGACAGTCATTCAATATCCTCATCGGGACTACACAGCCACAATTAGACAGGCACCCAAAGAAGAAGAAGAAAGAAGAAGCCATGTTGGTTGAAGATGCAGATTTCTGGGAAAATGCAGAAGGAGAAAGACCTGATTAGATCATTCAACAACAAAAGCAAACAAGAACTGCACCTGCAAAGCGTCGCATCAGTGTCCTCGATGGGCCATTCTTACAAACACAGTATGAGAGTTTCCCTTGCGCTCCTTTACAATCATCATCCAGAAAGTCCATGTGCCCATACTCTTTGGCCACAAAGTGGAATGCAGGAGCAGAGCTGTCAAAGAAAAATTCTCGATGGCTAACACCATCCGGTGCACAGGGAGGAAACAAGTAGCTTTTCTTAGATCCTAACCCTGATCCAACAATCAGTGTTGGAATACCACCCAGATCCAAGGAGTGTTGTGAGAATTGAAGTATCGGTGGTTGTGTTTGTCTGTCTTTTGCAGTTCCATCAACAGGATCCAATGCTACAATTGCTGAGTACTGCAAAACACTCTTGTGAACACCAAGACCAAGACCAAACACAACTTTACCTCCTCGACTGTGTCCTACCAGTGCCACTTTTGAGAAATCTGGTTTTGTGTTTGGGAAGTCAGAGAGCAATGCAGATTCGAGACCGGTCGGCATCCAGTTTAGTATTGCAGCAGCATCCTCAATTTCCCTGGTTGTATCTGAGCCTGATATAGTGTACATCTGGTCTCATAACAAACACCACTTCATCTCAGAATTGGGGTGGGGGGGATTTCTCTGCAAAATCCTGAAATGAATTTTGCAAAATCAATACCCTGATGCATTTTGCAGAATGAAAACCCAACCCAACTCAACCCAGCAAGCAAGCAAGCAAAATCTCTCAATCCTTCAAAGATGGAAAGCCAACCAACTGACCGACCACCAAGAGGCTGGAAGAAGATCATGCTCAAAACCATGGGAGCTTCAATTGTTGTTGAGAGGTGAGAGAGATTTCTCTGAGAGGAAGAGAAGAGGAGAAAAGAAAGAAAGGAAAATCTGGAAGAAGGCAGAGTTTTGTGTTCACCTGAGGAGCAACGACAATGAAACCATGGGAAGCGAGATGCGCAATGAGCTGGCTGTAGAAATTGTTCTGCAGAGTGAAACCATGGTGAAACTGCACCACAGGGTACTTCCCCTCCGCCTTGGGCGCCGCTATCAGCAGCGGTTTCGGAGGCGAATTCGAAGAAATCTGCTGCTGCTGCTGCTGCCCTACTACTCGCACTCCATGACGCTTCTTCTTCTTCATCATCTTCTTCACGGGCAGACATCTCGATGCCTGTTTCTGCACCGCCGCCAACCTCACAATCTGCGTTTTGTAAGCCCCAACCTCGTACACTCCTCCATGTGCAAAACCATCTCTCGTCTTCTTCCCATCTTCACCCATCTCTCCCATATCCTTCCACAACACAAACCCCTCTGTCTCTCTCTGTCTCAGAGTAAACACGCACCCAAATGTCTCCTAAGGCTCATGATACTTGCTTGAATCATCATCATCATCATCATCATCATCTCTCTCTCTCTCTCTCTCTCTCTCTCTCTCTCTCTCTCTCTCTCTCGCTCTCAGAGCAAACATGCAGCACCCAAATGTCTCCTGAAGCTCATGATACTTGCTTGAATCATCATAAAAAATCCTTTAAAAATAATCGCTCATCATCATGAGCTAAAAGCAAGCAAGCAACAGAGATAAACATTTTGTGAAATGAGTGAAGAAAGCTGGAGAAATCACAAGTGAGTGGTGGTGATGATGGGTAGGACATTCTAGACAAGTGTGTCGTGTCTTAATTGCAAAGCTGAAGAAGAAGATGAAGAAGAAGATGAAGAAGCGGTGGAATGCATAGGCAAGGTGGCACAAAGCTGGCCATCCAGCAACACTCCAAAGGGAGGGAGCGAGGAAGAGAGGGAGGGAGACAAGGGAGGAGGCAAGTTTTTTTTCCTTTTTTCTTTTTTGCTAGCCAGGGTAGACCAAAGAAAAGAAAGAAATCATCGAGAGAAGGGTTCAAGGGAAGAGTTCAAAGATGATTTGTAAAACTTCAGGTGATGCTGTTATAACATTTTAAATTGTTTAAAATGAATAAAAAAATAACAAAGTTATGAGGTTTGAAAGTAGAAGGGGTCCCAAAGAGAAGGAAAAAATAAAATAAAATGTATTTTATAAATTGGAAAGCTTTTTATTTTTCTTGTTATTTTTTTATTATTCATTTTTCTTTGCACGTCAAAGATGATTTTTAAAAGCTTGAGGTAACACTTTCATAACATTTTAAATCACTCAAAATGAGGCACATATGATGAAGATATAAATAAGTGTTTGATCATAAGCAGGCAATAGTGGGTTGATGTACACTATAGAGTTTAGGAGTTTCAGGTTTAGGTCTCTATCCATTTCTTTAAACCCTATATAGCCAAAAGCAATATTGAAAATTAAAAGTGCAAATTCAAGTGCCTTTTGAGATTTCCAATAGCTAGAATTCAACCAATTTTTTAAAAAGAATGATCAGATTTTTATACATGGTTCAAATATTTAACCAAAAATATTGAAATATTTTTTTAAATATTTTTTTTAATATTTTAACTTGTAGCCAAATCTGGTTAAATTTTCATGTGGATCATCTTCACTTTGGCTACAGTGCAAAATTGACCCCAGAAAACAAACATTGTGTAACATACCTCACCAAAGTGTACCTCTACCAACCCACCAGTTCACGAAATGCACTAAATAGGAGCAACAAATTCAAAGTGGCACTTGTATTGATGCAGTTGTAAGACAATGCCCAGGAAGAAAAAAAATTTGAAATTTTTTGCCTGTACTTGACCTATGCTTGAAGTTATAATTATTTTTCTTAAATGATATTTTCAAAGGAAAAAATGATCTCTTGGTTAGGATGTACCCTTTCAACCAAAGGGTTTGGGGTTTGATTTTTTTTCAATTTTTTTCTTCCATGAATAAAATAAATGAAAAGAAAAAGCCCTTAAGCCTTTTACAAGCTAGATGCCTCAGGAATAAAATAGATTTTTAAAAAAATCTTTGGGCAACTTTTTCAAGTTAGATGACCCAAGGAGAAAGGGACTTCACAAAAAATGTTGTTCCCAATGTTGTTCCCCAAGGAGAAAGGACTAAACTATCCCGGGATCAACTTCCTTTGGGCAGAAAAAATTGCTTTGGGAAGCAACTTTTTACAAGGGGAAAAGATTTAAGTTGTTTAAGGGAACAACTTTCTCGAAAGAACAAGTTCTTGAATGTTTGACAAAAAAAAACACAAGGAATAAATTTTGTCCAAATCAAATGTTTTTAATACCATTGAAAAGTTTTTGATAGATATTTAAAAATGGTCTTGCATTCTTGATTTGAAGTTATTAATTAAAAGTTACAATGGAAAAAAGAATTGTGAGTTTAAAAAATGGGACTAAGTCGACTTCTCTCCTGTTTAAAGGGGACTAAGTTGCACCAAGAAACAATTTTTTGAATTATTTAGAAGAAACTTCAAAGGGCAAACATTGTTTAAATCAAACATTCTTTATACCATTGCAAAGCTCTTGAAACATAAATATCTAAAATAATTTTTTTTTGTAATTTCAAGTTAGGAGCAAAAAGTTATGACAAAAAGAAAAAAAATCAGGAATCAATTTTTTCAAATTGAGTTCTCTTCTCTCTAGTCTTTTCCTTGGGAGAGAAAGGCATTTAGAATTTTGACAAACAACTTTTCTTTCCATCATAATTTTTAGTTCATAGCTTCAAATAGAATATACAAGATCATTTTAAATACTTATGTTTCAAGAATTTTTCAATGATATAAAGACTATTTGATTTCAAGGACAATGTTTGCCTCTTGAACTTTCTTGTCAAACATTTAGGAACTCACTCCTTAAAGGAAGTTGCTCCACATGGAACTTAATCCCCTTTTCCCACAATTCCTTTATTTGGGAAGAAGTCAATTTTCTCCCCTTTTTAACTCCAACCTTTTTTTTCATCATAACTTCAAATTAAGAATGCAAGCTCATTTAATATATATAACTTTCAAGAATTTTTCAATGGTATAAAAAAAATGATTTAAACAAAGTTTGTTGCTTGAACTTTCTTGTCAAACGTTCAAAAAAAAAACTTGTTCCTTAAAGGTATTTAGTATTTTTTCCCCTTATGAAATTGGTCCCCATAAAAACCTAATTACCTTCTCCCCAAGGGAACATGGTTGGGACTAACATTTTGTTTCGTCTCTTGGGGAAGTCCCTTTCTTCCCAACGTATCTTATCTTATAAATTCACTTGTCTGTCTGTGACGGTGCGCCAGCACGGGCGGGCTGGGCACGGGAGAGGTTCAGGTTCATCCACAACAGTGGATGGATGGTGCGCCGGTGGGTGCTGAATCACTCTGGCCCAGTGTGATCCAATGGAAACCAGTGTTCAAGCATCCAGTGGATGGATGGTGCACCGGCGAGTGCTGAAGCACTCTAGCCTAGTGTGATTCGATGGAAATCGGTGTTTAGCAGCAATCCAAAAAACCCCGTTCTGAGATTTCATGGCTGGGATGAAACTGCCCCCCAGGGGTCAGTTTACTTGGTCAGTAGTTTTTTCTTTTTTCCCTCGAGCCTTTTTCTTATCATGCTTTTTTTTTTCCTTGCTCTCACTTTTGTCCTGGGCCTTTTTTTTTTCTCTCTTTTTTCTTTTTCTTGAAATAACACACATGTGCATTATGCACAAGGTTCACACTAGTTTAAGTTGAAGAAGTTACACAATGACTTTTTTTTTTTCCATCCATTTCATTCATAGAAAGACAAATGTTTTTGAAAAAAGGATCAAACCTTGAACCCTTTGTAAAAAAAGATAATTAAAATGTTAATCATAGTTTAAGTATAATTAAAAAATATTTAAATATTTTTCTTGTTGAGCATTGTGTTGCAATTACATTGAAATCGGTGTTGCATTGAATTTGTTGTTCATGTTTAATGTTTGCCCTAGGCCATCATGAAAGATGGATCATGGATGGCAATTGGTCAAAAACAATAGTTCTCACTTGTTTGCAGATTGTTTGTAAGTAGGTAGTAAAAATAGTCCTTTACCTATGTGTAAATCATCTATTTACCCTAATAATGACTTCTTTTCCTACCTATCTACCTCTATATAGGGCCTACTACCTCACAAAATGGGTTACCATGGTGAAACTAGAATGTAACTCGATTGAAATTCATCCACAATTGAGCCGTAATGGGCATCCAATGGATGATACATTGGTGGCATTTTTGGCAAGAGACAAATATTCCTCTATTCTTATTGTTCAAAGCAAACTCAAAATAAAAAACCAATTTTTTTTGTGTGAGGGAAATGCCTTCAGGTAAGAACCAATCAGTGTTTTTTTTCCCCCCAATTTTGTGATATTGAAATGGTGATCATCCATAAGACAATTTAGCCAAATATAGCTATTAAAAATAAGAAACTAAAAAATATTTAAGCATATTTCTATATTGTTTGCTACCTCTTGGAACTAAACACTAAAATCTTGTGTTTTTCTTTTCAAAACTTGGTGTGACTAGAGAACCCAAACGAAAAAATCACTTCAAAAAATGGAAACTTGCCAAAAGTTGGCAAAATAAAATTGGTGGTGGCAAAGGCATTCATGGGGCCTAGGATGAGCTACACACAAATCTTAGGCTCCATGAATGGGAATGTTTCCCATCCATTATAAAGCATGAGACAAACTTTATCATCAACCTAAACATATTTAGATCACCAAGCATAGGAGGGGAAGGGTTATTATGTGGACTCCTTAAGAGTGGGAGGGAAATTGCTCCTACTTAAGGAATAGGTGTAGGGTTCCTCCTCCTCTTTGTAAAGAAGGGAATACATACATTCATAAATATGAAATGCCTTTCAAAATACACTTAGGAAATTGACATTTTAGGAAATTTCATTTAGTGTTTTGCATATAGGAGAAAGGCCTATGTTTAAATCTTCCCAAGATTTTCAAATTTTGTCACTTTGTATGCCACCCAAATCCCAAAAGGGTCTAAAGATAAAAACCCTTTAATACATAAAAAGTTATACTACTTTTGACACGCTCCTAAGTCACGGGGCGAAACCCACTTGAGGGTTTCACAAAGTTAAGTTGCGAAAATTGTGACTTAGCGGCACACTCTCGGCTTCCAACTCTAAAAAGGGGTAGAGGGTCAAGTTGGGAGCCCAGGGATTAGACTAGGAAGAAGGACTAGTTTAGCTCGTGTGAATCTGCATCCAAAAACCAACCACAAGAGGTTAGTTTAGCATTCGGGACACCCTTGGGTGTTGGGACTTGCCACAGGCACTTGGACACACAGGACTCACCACGGCCCGGACTCGGGAGTAAGCCACCACCTTATTCCCTATAGTATTCTTTGCAGCTTGCCACCGAGGCTACATCCAAATGGCACATTTTGTTAGGACTCCCAAAATGGAGTCCCAAAACTGTCCCGGCTGGACTCCCGGAACTTTGAACGGCCATAACTCCCGACTGTGGAGTTCGATCGTGAAGAGGTCTAAACCAAAGTTGTAGCCCTCGTCGAGATCTTTCCAACTCCATGTCGCACTCCCTAAGGCGATGTCGGGAAAGGGTCGATTCCCGACTTTTAGTGGTCGGGAGTCAAACTGGCAGTTTGACTCCCGACCCTTCTTTTGCCCATAACTTGGGCTGCAGATGTCCCAATGGCCAATGCGAGGCCATTTTCGATATCTACGTTTCAAGACCTTTCCAATGACACCAAGAACACTTCAATGCAAGGTGTTTTGGGCATTGCTGTCGAGCTCTGAACATTCGAGAGTCCCGGAGGACTCCAAATCTCCAACTTTTCCAAGTGTTAGGCTTCACCCCCACACTTGGCCAAAGTGGGGTTACGACAACTTTTCTTTCAATTTTTGGCATAATTGAGTTTTTATTTTGTCATGAAGTGACTTTTGTCATGTGCGAGTTTCCTTCTTTGCTTTCTCCTACACTTGTGGTAGAATTTCATAAAGTAAAACATAGACAAGTAATAAAACTCAAAAAACTAAATTCTAAATCATAGAAAGACAAGTTTCGAATAAAAAAAAACTCACAAATTTTGTAAGTACTAATGTCAAGTTAGTTGGGATCTTATACATGTCCTATGCCATCTTCCAATTGAAGATTGTCCTAAAAATACATTGCAAAACTAAAGTGATTCTTTAAACAAACAAGCAACCATCTTTCTACTACAAGAAAAATAGCAAATTTGGAAAATCACAAAGCTTCAAAATTGATGATGTTGATGATCTTTTCAAACCTTGATTTTTTTTTTTTCTTTTATAAATTTTGTCAAGGTCTTCCTATCCAAGAATTTTTCATTTTAAAGAGAGAGGAAACAAATGCCTTAATTAACATTAGAATTATCTTTCCCATAAGGCTATTGCCCCTTATCATAATTGGTTCTATGTCATCATTGCAATGTAAAATCTAGGGTATGGTAGGACAATGGGGAATGGGGAGGGGGGACCTTGGCTCATGGGGGAAGGAGAAGAGTGGAAGGGTTTTGAGAGGACAATAGTCATGTGGATTGATACTAAGGGGAGTCCAAGCTTTGAGTTTACATTTATTGTGGATGATGACAAACAATGATTGGATCAAATTTAAGTGGAGGTGGATTTGTGAATGTTTCATGTGGGAGGTCAAGACTAACATTGTGCATGTAAATGTCAATAGCCATATATATGGTGTGTAAATCTTGTGTGAGTGTAAATAATTTACACTTACACATTCCAAACTTTCTACACTTACACTTATATTGTTGGTATATATATATGAAAATAGTGTATATGTTTTGGGTCATGGAAGTGTATATACTATATATCTTTAATAACTATACTTGAAATCCATATTAATTAGTTGTGGGTGCATCCCAAAGTTCAATGTTTTGTTTTTTGCAATGGGCCACTTTGATTGGCCCTTCATAAAAGATCATGATATTTTAAACACTCCCTAAATGGAAGCATTTTCTACCAATATGGGTATATGGTATAGTTTCCTTTCAGCCATCTATATACAATACAAGCCTCTTCTTTAAGAGCAAGGAGCATTAGGACGGAGTCAACTAGCCAATTACCTAAACAAATGTTATTGCAATTTGTCAAGTTTTTGATTGATAGCAACTTCTAAGAACCAACCATAGCGATATGTGAATTAAGATGAATTGGATGCAAATTGAAAGGGTGGGGCTAGTAGGGAGGTGGGAATGTGTGGGGAGGCCATAAACTAAAAGAATATTTAAGTGTAATTAGGCAAGGTTAGAGAATTTTGAGTGGGAATATGAACCCAAAAGGAACCAAGGGGCCACAATGGGGTCTATTAGAAAATTGTGATTTATAATGAAACATCTTCATCTAATAACATGATGGATGAGGAGGAATTTTGAAATGTGCCATAACATTTTGTTGTGTTAATCTATGTTTAAAACATGGAATATTGGATGTTGACAAGAGGATAAAAGGTGTAGCCATGTAACCACATGGATATATGATGGGTGCATATAGTTTGCCATTGGGGATCAAAAAATATGTCAAAAGAAATGTTCCCAACAATTACCCATGTATTGAGAGCATTTTGAAAACAAAGTGCTTGTATAATTTGTGTTGTTGAAATTGATGGGTGGGTCCAAAAAATGATTAGATATTGTTCGATCAAGGGTTGAATTATTGAACTACAGGTGGAGTCGACATTGTTGTGGCCAAATTTGTGTCACAAAAGTCATAAATAGTTTGGAATATCAAATATTGTTTTTGTATTAAGTTGTTATTTAACGTTTGTGTGTAGTATCAAATCATTTGTCATGTGGTATTATAATTAAATTAATGTGAAATTAGTGCAAAATAAGTACAAATAACATCCAAATTCTTTGTTATCATATGTGATTTTAATTTTTTTTAAAAATTGTGCAATTGAATTGTAAAATTTGCACAATATATGTATGCAAAGTTTTGAAGGTCATAGTGCATCAGTTGTAAAATTTTGTTGATCTATGAACAACGAACCTATGAACAATATATTCAATGCGAATATGGAATGAATTTATGAAGTAAGTTTTTTATTTCATGGATGATTTGGTCAATGTGAGCAAGACAAAGGTGTGTATGTATAATTTGGATAGGGCTTGGAAATAATTTGTTATTTTGTAGGTAGCATAAGAAGGGGTGATATACGTGTATGAAATTTTCATTGGGTTATAGGTATTTAGATTTTGGCTAGATTGTCAACCATGTCATTTCATTGCATATTTGTCTGGGATCTTACCTTGACGAGATAGATTGGATGAAGTCATGTTGTTGTATATTGGAAAGGATCACATTTAGAATGTATTTGTATGGGTAGTGGTCATGTGATGAAGGGGAATACTTGTAATTATGAAGGATATAATGATAGACAAAGCAATTTGTAAATATGTATGTGGGTTGGTTGGTCGTTAAGAAGGAAGTTGCTTGGTGAAAGGCCATTAGTTTAGCTTAGAGGATATTTCGGTGACTTCGAAGGTGGGATGATACATGGATGTTTAGAAATGGGAAGTAAACGCCATATCTTGTGCAAGTCGAACTTTGGTCTTTGATGATAGAGCCATCTATGTGTATGTTTTGGGCCATAAGGAATGTAAGGGGTGGGGGGGTGTAAGGAAAGCAAAATATAGGTGGGGGTGGAGGAGAGGGGTAAAGTGATTTGGGTGGGTAAGATGATTGTTTCTATTGATTGGAGAAGCATGTTCAAGAGTGGGGTATGAGTGTTGGTGAAGGTTCATGAATTGGGATGGATATGGTTAGGTTGTTTGGCATGATATTACGAGAACCAATGGTATTTTGAACAAGGATAATGCAATTGTGCCAAAGGTATACATTAGTAGTACCAACATTTAACAAAACATATTTTTGTCTTTGATTTTGAACATACTCAATGGTAGTACAAACATTTGACAACACAAATTGGACAAAATTAAGGAACACATGAACAACACATTGGGAACACCATTGGGTACATTGCTGAAACCAGTGTTGGGTGGGTATAAAAAATGGTTCAAAACTGAGCTGGGTTTCAATCTAGGTTTCAAGTTGAATATCTCAAAATATTATCCAAGACCATACCTTGTTTGAAACCTATTCATTGGTTCTCACTAGATTAACAACTAATCATTTGAAATTTTATCCTTTTATATATATATATATATATATATATATATATAATTAATACCTTATCAAGGTATTAAAAAGTAACAAGGTTAGAGTAGGAAAACATAACACCAGAACCCTGAGTTTGGTCATACATGGCTGAGATATTAAAACCTGAAAAAAAATTACAGTAACATTCAAAGGGGTGGGGGTGATGAACATCAGAAAAACCATCAATTTTTGTGATAAACTAAATTTCATCCTGTCTTTCCTTTTTCCTGAGCGCCTCCACTGTTACTATGTATATTTTCATTGCTGGTACATGTGTAACTATTATAATTAGTACCGAATCTTGTGCATTCATACTAAAATCCGATAAAATTTCCTTATTTTGCAGATACCACTGAAAGAGGGGATAGGGGTGAAAGGATGCTCAAAGACAAAGGTAAGACAACTTAACTTTACAAATAATTCTATTGTCGTCCTAAGACAAAAACTATCAACTTACTCTCAACTTTCTGGTTGCTATGAATACGATTATGAGATCCTTGGACTTCCAAGTGTGAAGATGTATCATACATTCACGAATTTATTTGGCATCAAAAATTCAAAAGGAGAAGAAATATAACAAATCACACCTAAGTTTGCCATCTTGTGATTGAATCTTGCACATCTGCACATTCATTTTTTCACATTTTGGTGTAATATTTTTAATTTTAAAAATTAAAAAATTACAAGTCTGAAATAAATTAACTTTTCAAAATCCATACATGAAAACCACCTTTGAATATCGATGGCTCTGAAATGTGCAAGACATAGCACTTTGAAACTCAAATGAAAATATTTTTCCCAATATTTTGAAACCATGGCTAAGTCTCATGAAAAATAATTAAAAATAAATTAAAAAACCAGGGCGAGCCTTGTGAACCCAAACCCAGTGGGTCATTAAAAAAACTTAAAGCATGACATCTCTTTATGTAATGCAAACACTATAGTTGAGATGGGTAGAAAGCAAAACAAACATGGCTTGGCCAGTGCACCCTTTCTCCAACCACGTTTCAAGAGGCACATGTTTTAGTCCCATGTTTTGATCCATATTTCAAACATGTAATTGGGTGGGGGAGAGGCCATACCACTTGAGATGCTGGCATGCCCCATGTATTCATGAATGCATGAGCATATTACTTCACAATCTTTGATTTTGAGTAGGAAAGGGTGCAAAGAAAGCTTGGAATGAGACCTTGAATATCAACCAGAAACATTTAGTCCAGGTGATCATTGATCTTTTACATATCAATTTCCATCCCAAGTACTCAGATCTAGATTCTTGATCCAGAAGAACTTAGACCTGGTTAGAGAATCCAAGTGTCAACTACAGTAGTTCCAGGGTTTATTGTTTCTAATTGGTATTGAAAATGATGAGTAAGACATGCAGTTCTTACTGTAAGGGCTGGCTGCTTGTGAGGGTCAAATCACCAAACACATGCAGTACACCGTAATCTCCCATTTGCTCTCCCTTTTCTTACTAAAGTAATAGAAATTTGGCAATGTCAGCCACTGTAAGTCTTATCAAAATTGAAACTATTCAAATCTGGAGCTGAAAGATAAGATTGCCAAAGGCATGTGTGCAAACTGCATTATTCAGAGCAGCTTACTTCCTAATGCTTGAATTGTTCCTTGCATTGTGTTGTGCTTCCCCCACAAATGTGGGTCCGTTTGCTGATTGTATAGAAGGAGTAGTCTCATGTTTGAAGTACTAGGCATGCACTGTGCGTACTTGAATGTGATGGGTGGACTCTGAACGCCAGATGGGCTGCCTCCCACTCTGCACTAGTGCAACCTCCTCACCATCCTTAACCATGCCCCGCTTCTGAATAACACGACCAGCAGTCATTAGTGTTTGATTCTAAGGAGTCTCAGACTACGGCAATTGCAGAGGAAAAGTCAAGCTTGGGTACCGTGAACAAATTTGAGTCAAAACAGTCATGATCCAGTCTGCTACATTATTGGTAGGAATCAGGAGGTACCATTGGGAGGAATCAGGAGCTAGTTTCACTATCTCATCACAAGACTTCAAAGATCCCAGCACAAAGGCTACATTGCAGTTTGAGCAAAATCTAAAATACTCAACAAGATAACCACAGAGTTGCAGAAGGGGCAAGATGAGAACCTGTAAGATAGCCAGAGCTTTGCAGAAGGTCTCCTCAGCATCATCAGAAAAGGGGAGATACAAAGATCTCACACCATGATAAAGGGCCAATCTTGATTCAACCCTCTTACTGCAGAGACCCATCATCATTTCTGTCATACACCAGACTTAACTTGGAACATACCAAACATGTCAGCAATAGAAAGTAAGAGAAATGACAATAATAATCTGAGTTGCTTCCTCAACAACTGTTTTATTGAAAGTACCAGAGCATCATCTTGAGTGGATAAGAATAGATGCTTACTCATTGGTAAACGCAAACACAGTCCCTGCTGGACGGTAATGGCTAAGCAGCATGGCCATGAAGCCAGTACGTGTAAACACAAGAATGGAGGTTCCCAATGTGTTGGACATCATAGTGGCATGAAATGCAAACATCTCACTCATATGATTCTGTTCCCAAGAAGCAACCCCAACCTTATGAGCTCTGGTCCTGCCTTTATGTCCCAATGTATAGAAACAACCAACACATTTTAGATCAGTCCTTCACTTGCATAGACAAAGTCGACAAAATTGCCTTTCATATGGCAAATCTCAAAACATATCTCAAAACTGGCTGCTATAAGATTCACTCTGCATTAGGACATTAAGCTCTCTTCTCATCATTCCATCCATAGCATTTCACAGAGATCCAAAAGTGGCACAGGGTTAACCTCTTGCTGTAAAAGTGACAGTGTGGGATCCTGACTCCTGGGTCCCCACCAGCTTTTGTTGTGACATTCAGCAGAAAGATAGTGAAGGTTCAAGCTACAAAGTAGCCTTATATCACGAGATACAAGAGACCCATTGAGAAGGTTCTTGCCAGAACTTTTTGTATCCACTATACATACGAAATATGTTTATCATTTGTACATATCACTGTATAAAGAATCAATTTCACAATTATCCAAGTCTTGCCAGTTGGGAAACATGTCAAATTTGAGTTAAACATATACCCAACTGCCAATTTCAAGAGCTAACTTCAAACAACAAATCTGGCATGTCCAAACTTGATAAAGCTGCTCTGTCATCATGCAGTTGCAAGAGTGTGATATTTGTCATGTCTGCGACTTCAGTTTCCAATCCAAATCCTACAGCATTTGCAACTTTGTATGCTTCTTCAAGTTGCAGACTGAGATTTGCAATTGTCATACATGAATGATGGAAAAGAGGTAAATACCTTGAAAGCACGTCCTAAGTTGGCAGGAGGTTCTTCCTCTGGCATTGTAGCTTCAGTGCGCATGGCTACTGTGTGCATTACTCGTGCAGCTTTTAATGGATACCTGTCAGTGCATAGACAATAAACATGACGATTCTATCCAGACAAGCATTGAGTGTCTGCAGTGAGAAAGTGGAAAACAAGTTTCCTACTTGCATTGATTGGACATATCTCCCTTTCTGCACAACATAAATAATACCTCCACATGCACATCAGCAGCAGCTTTTACACACGCACTACTGTTCTTCTGCCCAAAACAAGGGACATGTATTAGACAAAAGTTATTCAAATGAATCTTCTTGACTATGATTGATGCAAAGACCACCTACATTACCATTATCCCAGGACCATTAGCTAAGAGCAGCCTCTTAAATAAAGGAAGGCCCTTGTGGATTACTTACTTCCCATGAGCAGTTTCTCCCGAAAGCATAATGCCATCAGCACCTTCTCGAACAGCAATAGCTATATCTGATACCTCTGCACGTGTTGGAGTTGGATGGTTAATCATACTCTCCAGCATGTTGGTGGCCACTATTACTGGCTTCCCCATAGCCCTGCATGATCTGATTATTTCTCCCTGCCATGAGACACAGTCAACCTTGTCACAAGCCTGTAACAGCAGACCTTCAATTGTTCTCCTTCCTCACTAGAGTGACATGTTAAAATAATCTGATCAACAACAATCCAACAAACAAAGGCAAATTTGCAGTTACCACACCTGAAGAAGAGGCACTTCTTCAATAGGCAGTTCTGCCCCAAGATCTCCTCTTGCAACCATAGCCTGCCAAGTTACACAAATAGTTGCATCAAGTTGACCACACCCAAAAGGTCTCCTTGTAGAACTGGGAATTTAAAACTCTGCACAATCAGCTGATTGGATAAGACATGTTGCAATAATAATTTAGACCAAACTGCAGGGACACCTACCCCATCAGCAGCATCAAGAATTGATTGTAGATTGGGAATAGAGTCAGCACTCTCAATCTTCACAATGACATGGATATCAGCTCCACGATCTGCAGCATTTCAACAGCTTAATTTTGCATACTTGTGCGCTATCCCTCTCAAGGCACAGCCCAATAAAATAGAAGAATTCAGAGGTAACATGGAGAAACACAAGACCTTTCAGAAAGTCCTTTAGCTCATGCACCACCTCTGCATCTTTGACAAATGAGAGTGCATAGTAGTCCACCTTGTTGTCCACTCCAAATTTGATATCTTCCCAGTCCTTCTCTGCAAAACAGTCCCTAGCAACCCTTGCCTAGAGTAAACATTTGTCTTCTGCTCCTCTATCTATGTCCCTCCAGAGTCTAACAGACACAAAAGTCAGGTCACTGGACAGTCCCATCAACAACAGCATTAGGTCTTTTGAAAAAAGAGTTGTTGGCTTGCAATATCAAAGTTTTCATCTGTATGATCAGTTGCTTCTCAGCATTCTGTGTTCCAATGCCTTCATTAATGCAAGCTGATGCTTAGACTCTGCAGCCCACAGTAAACATTCTACAGCCACTCTACATCACAAGTATGGCCATCCATCTCCAAAAAACAATGGTTCTGTCATACCTGTGATGGATGGTAGCGTGGCACTTTTGCCTCGAACATTGAGATGTCGGCGGGACTTGAGCTCACCACCATCCACAACCTCACACAGCACTGACTCTTTGGTCTTTGACTTGACTACCAATGACATCATACCTCCTATCCACCCCTCATCCTAAGCTTAAGTCAGTCCCATGGAAGCCACAACAATAAGCATTTATAACTCCCAATAAAAACCTTTTTTTTTTTTAGCTGTTGCCAGAACCAGGACACCCAGAAATAATATTGGAATGTAGAGAATGAAGGAAAGAAAGTACAGTTGTTAACACTGTAAATGGGGACCAAAAGTTGAGATGTACCATCAATGAGCAATGTGTCACCCTCTTCCACATCACTGACAAAGTCATCATAATTGACACTAACAGATGTGTCAGTTCCCACTCCACGTTTGATAGTGAAAGTAAAGTCATCCCCCTTCTTCAGCATGATTGGCTGTGGCAGATCCCCACTCCGAACTTCTGGGCCCTGCAAAGCAAACCATAAATCCTCAGGGATATCTGCAGGTGCTCATCCAAACATGACACTAGAACAAGACGAAGACCCTCATTGCAAAAAAAAGTAAGCCATTCAATCCTTTCCAATGACCAAGCATACCTTGGTATCAAGCATTATGGCAATGACATTAGCAGCTGCCTGTGCATTGAACTCCCGCACAAGGTCAATAACCTTCTTGTGAGATGCATGGTCACCATGTGACATATTCAATCTTGCCACATTCATGCCTGCATCAGCAAGCTTCCATATCATCTCACGTGTGTTTGATGTTGGTCCAATAGTACAAACAATCTTCGTCTTGCGTTGAAAACTTGGCTTCACCCACATCCCTGCTCTCCCTTCATGGATTGCCAGCAACTGCTCAATTGACAAAGTAGTCTCCAACTGCTTCATCCATGTCCAAGACACCACCATATCAGAAGAAAACACCAACATGAACCCTACCTGGCCTCCAATTATTCACTTATTGCACATGTCAATGACTCTGCACATGCTCAGTGTACCAAAGAGAAAATGAAAAATAATATGCCACTAGCAGCCCATACTACTGTATCAATCCTTCATGCCTGCTTCCTCTAACATGCCAGACATGACTGCTCTTTTCGTTTTGGGTTTGGCATCCTCTGATCTCTGTCTTCAGTGGTACAATTTTAACACCAGAAATAGAGTTTTCCTTGGTGTTCCAAATAAGCCAAGGCAAAGATAGGTTGCTATAATGCTATAGCAAGCTTGAAAAAACAGAAGAATAATGCCACAATGTCTGCTTATAAGCATGGGGCACTGTCTATTCACCCTTAGGGTTGCTGCAATCTTTTCCAGAGCCTCTAACCCTAACAAAGACCCAAAAAATGACTTCAAAGATGCCTTCCAAAACCCCCCTAGATTCCTACATTTACAACAGCTTCGCCGACTGAGGATAAAATTCCTGACCGCATACAAAAGAAGCATGGCATTCAAACCCTAATGAAGGCAGCTGACAACAAGACTTAGCACAAGACTCGACTTCTGCGCAATCTAATTGAAGCCAGTCCGAGCACCACACCGAATCCACACGTCCCACTCCATAAGAACTACTCAAACTCTAAAAGAAAAGCAAACCAGGAACAGACGACAACGGCTGTCTGGATTCTGCAGCATCCAAACAACAAATACCTTGGGAGCAGCAGCACCGGGAGGCAAAGTGAGGCGATCGTCGTCAGGCGACACAGGTACAATGCGCGCTTCCTGCTCGGGTATACGGCGAGGCCGTAATCCGGTGGCTCGCACGATGCCCGTCGCCGCAGCAACAGCAGCAGCAGTATTGCTCCCATGACGCCAACTAGCTTGCGCCACATACCACCCCCCTTGCCTGCGAAGCCCACAGTACCGGCCGAAATCCGTCCCCGGCATCGTCAATGCAGGCGACAGTACAGCCGACGACCCCATGACGGATTCGAACACGAAAACAACAAAATCAAATGCAAAACGCAAACAATTTACACGGAAGAAATGAGAGAGAGGGAGCGCCTAGCAAGCGAGCAAGCAACATGAAACTAGAAAGGAAAACGCTAGAAACAGACGACACAAAATAGGCATGAGTAAATTAGAGCATTCGTTTCCGGAGCGTAATCAGCACAACAGGCGCGGAATAAACAATAAACAACACAAAGAAAGCACGAGCAAAATTAGGGCATTCGTTTCCGGACCGTAATCAGCACAAAAGGCGCGGAATAAACAATAAACAACATAAAGAAAGCATGAGCAAATTAGGGCATTCGTTTCCGGAGCGTAATCAGTGCAACAGCCGCGGAATAAACAATAAACAACACAAAGAAAGCATGAGCAAATTAGGGCATTCGTTTCCGTAGCGTAATCAGCACAATAGGCGCGGAATAAACAATAAACAACACAAAGAAAGCATGAGCAAATTAGGGCACTCGTTTCTGGAGCGTAATCAGTCCAACAGGACCGGAACAAACGACGCAAAGAAGGCCTGAGCAAATTAGGGCACACGTTTCCGGAGCGTAATCAATCGAAGAACAGAAGGGGAGGAACTAGCACAAAGAAGGCGTGAGCGGATTAGGGCATACGTCACCGGAGCGTAATCAGTCCAACAGGATTGCAAAGGAGGAAAGGAAACACCAGCTTAGGAGCAAACACCACGAAGAAGTCAGGAGCGAATTAGGGCACACGTTTCCGGAGCGTAATCAGTCCGCGAAATTCGGCTGCCATTACGGGGAGGGAGCCGAATTCCAGAATGTCGGTTCAGAACGTGTCAGCTCCCGATTCTGACTGAGTATAACACACCGGAAAACGTCATGCGGTAGACGTCACGGGGTGTTATTAGCCCCATCCTCGATCAATTACGTGGCCGGCCACTGGCCAACAACGCATTACGCGCCGGCCAAAACTTGTGTGATGGGACGCGGAATGGGCTCCTGCCACGTAGCTTAACGAACGGATTTGGATTAACCATACGTTTACCAATCCGTAACCGCCAAGTTAACCTCGGGCTAAGAACTAAACCCACCACCTCCACCCCCCCCCCCCCCCCGCCCC
>Ga0116227_10004971_pt1 | contig 28498 bp, 29 predicted proteins | sample S1TSphgellanicum_FD_89693 | JGI IMG/M metagenome (GOLD analysis project Ga0116227, IMG submission 89693) | Host-associated microbial communities from peat moss isolated from Minnesota, USA - S1T2_Fb - Sphagnum magellanicum MG | ecosystem: Host-associated > Plants > Peat moss > Unclassified...
AAAAAAAAAAAAAAAAAAAAAAAAAAAAAAAAAACCCTAACTATTGTAAGGTAGAAAAAAACCTTAAAAATACAAAACCTAACCCTAATTTTGAGGTTCTGAAGGTTTAATTAATAAGCAGAGCTTAAATACAAAGTCCTCATTACAAGGAATAAATCAATTTTGTCTTTGTAAGATGAAATCAATTGGGCTTTTCTCCAAAGTGAAGGCAAAAGAAAAAGTCTACTTACTTTTAAAAAAAGACCTACATACAAGATTCCTTAGGGTTTGGATTGGATTGGTAAAATGCGAAAGAGAGAAAAAACATGGGCACAAAAAAGAGAGGGGAATTTACAATACCTAAGGCCTGATTTACACTAGGAGTCAAGGCTGAAAAAACTTCGGGCCAACTTAAAGCATTTTTGGCTTGTTGTTTGGGCCCCAAGGGTTGCAAATTGGCCTCCCAAATTCGATGGTATCCTTTTTTTCTGTTTTTTTCCAGCCTTGGGGGCCAATACACAGCCATCAAGTTCAGCACTTATTAGTAACTTGGGGGCAGATTGAAAAGAAATTTTCTAGTGTAAAGCCCTTGGGGCTGATTTCAACTTTTTGAACCAATAGGAATGCTTGATTTGGGTTGAACATTGGCCCTGACTCCTAGTGTAAAAGGGGCCTAAGTTACCATATGCTTTTTCGCTCGTGTTTTGATACCTACAGACTTTACCGATTCTGGCGATCACTCGTTTGTTCTTGTTCTTCTTCTTTGCTTCCTCGTTGCTCCTCGGAAGTCGACGCTTTACGTTTTTGCGTTGTTGCTGCGCTACCGCTTTCCTTCCCCTTCGCGGCTTTGTGCCATTTCTGTTCCCTTGTCGTTGCCGTTTTGGACAACCGTGTGAGGAGGTTTCTTCGCTCCGTTGTTGAGCTCCGCCGCGTCCTGTTGTCTGTCGGTTTCTTGGCTCTTTTTCCTGGAGTTTGTTCTTGTGTCCACCTTTTCTTTTGTTCGCTGCATTATTGCCTTGCCAGCGGGTGGAGGTTGCGTGGCGGTTTCTTAAGAACGATAATGGCAACAACGCACTGCTCTTTTAAGGTTTTTTCTTCTTGTCCTTTCCTTGCTTCTCTCTCCTTCTTTGGAGGTTCTGTATTTGTTTTTTTCTTTTTAGTTTAACGCGTGTCGTGTGTTGGAGTGCGTTTGTATGAGGTTCTTAGTGCTTTCTTTCATCAAAAGTGCGTGGCAATGTTCGGCTATAACGTTTAGGTTTTTAATGATTGCAGCGTATCCGAGTTCAATATATGCTTGTGAGGCAAGGATGCCATGTAAATTTGTTCTGCAGTCCATTTTATTCACAAGTAGGGAACAGCTGCTGTGACTGTAGCGCCTCATGTTTGTTGCTTTGTTTGAGTGTTGCTCTCGGAGTGTGTTTTGTATGTGTGTGTTGCTAACCTTGGACATGATTTTGATGAAACTCTTTGTGTTCAGATTGGAGTTGTGATGAGTTGAGGTCAAATCAAGTGTGTGTTCTGTTGGACAGTTCCAGAACAGGATTCATCTAACGGTGGAAAAAAGCCCAACATATGTCAGTGAAGATCGACTGTGCCTAGTGATTTCGGTCGGGAGTGAAGTGTTCATAAAGCTCCTGACAAGAGATAGTAAAGATTGGATGTGATGCAAGTAGGCTGAGTCAGTATAACCAAATAAGTTGTATAGAAAAAGCTGGCGATGTACTAGGGTATCTCATTAATCTATCCTGAAACAGAGTGCAAATGTTGGATACCAGAGTTTGACATAGACAATTAAAGGGGATTTACATTGAGGTGATGCATATGTGGAGGGATAGCGAAGGAGACGGGGTCTCATTCATACGACAGAGAAGGAAATCCAAAGAACCTGTCAAGCTGGGAGGGGTGGGAATGGGACTGGCAGCAGCCCCTGTTACCAATCTGGTCTACTATGCCTCGGTGTCCAAGGGGACAATGATAGTGGCTGAGTACAAGGATCAGAATATTGATCTGGCAACAGTTGCTTTGCAATGTCTGGAGAAAGTGCCTGCTTTTCATCGGCGCTTCACATACACAACTAAGAGGAAAATATTCAGCTGTCTTATGGAAATGCCATTCACCTACTGTGCTATTGTTGATGAGGCTCTCACCCCATATAAAGCTTTTGTATTTCTGGAGCGGGTGAGGGATGAGTTCAAACCGATGATGCATGCCCAAGGGATGAAGCAGGATGGACAGGGGCTCGAACCTTATTGCTTTGTAGATGAATTTTCTACTAATTTTAGGCATCTGGTTCTACCACTGGTAGGTGTGCCCCAAAAGGAGGTTGACCGAATTAAAGAAGAGGAATTTCTTGCACAACAGAATGGAGAGTATGATGATGATGATGATGATGATGATACGTATGTTGAATCTGGGCCACCTGAAGCTTTCACATCTGACCACAGTGGCAACCTTTATTACAATCACAAGCAGCCAGAACGAGAACAAGCTCCTGAGAAGCTCTCTGAGGGAAGATTTCGAGTTTCACCTCTAAAAGGGAAAAGAGGGAAGACAGACAAGGGAAATGTCAATGATCAGGTGAGTGAACTGTTCACTGTTGCAGGCTCCACATCTAGATGACAGCACTAAATATCTTCAAAAGAAAAGACATTGACTGCATTTGTGGGAAAGAAGTTTCTGGCCTACTTACTGGGTTTTTTGAAGGTTATCTGCTGATAATTAAAGATGAATTTTTATGGATTTCTTTTCTGTGTTTTCTCCTATGGATGTGTTTCTTGGAATGTCTTGGAAGTTTCTTGAGGAGCTGGTGTTGCGGAACCAAATGCTCTGCTGCAATTTGAGATTTTTGGGTGTATGATTGTATATTAGATGTTATTTGTTCTTCTGATTACAAGGTCACATGTAGATATTTCCTTACTGTTTTGCAAATACAGTTAGTTGACAGTCATTTGAAAACCTTGTCCAGGTATCTGAGATGAAGGAGATAATGATGGAAAACAGTGGCAAGGCTTTGGATAGAGGTCAGAAACTTGATGTTATGGTGGAAGGTGGTTCAAAACCAGAATCAGCCCACCATCTGCAGAAGAGTGGAAGTACAAGGTTTCATGCTCACCATATCTGGTGGCGCAATGTGAAGCTGGTGTTGATTTTTGATGTTTTTGTCTGTGCAATTTTGTTTGCAATCTGGCTTGGCATCTGTAGAGGTTTCAAATGTATCAAATAGAGCCTGTCTCTGCCACATCGGATATTTTGGGTATACTCAAGACCAAGGTTGTAGTCTGTGTACATCAGCAAGTCAGCTGTTTGCTTCTTCACCTGGTACTTCCTACTCTTGGAGGTTATGAGATGTTGAAGAATCTGATGGACACAGAGCAGCAGGTTTTTGTGTTGGAAGATGTGTGCTTTGGGACAACAGTCAGCTTGCAGTGATGACAACCTAATTTGGTAAATGACAGAACTATACATGTTGGCAAGCATCTCCTGGGCATTGTACAACAGCTTCAATTACTCAAGTCAGGGGATACATCAGTCACAGGAGCAAATGGAGTCCCAAAAGAAATCTTCGCCCAATTTTCAGCCTGTAGTAAACATGGTCTGAATCCGAGGGTTTAAGATGTACAGCTAATCAATGACAGCAGGTCTAAATTCCTGTGTCACATAACAGTGTGGTTTTTTTGTATATTTGTCTGTATTTTGGAGACCATTGCCCCCCCCCCCCTTGTTTCTTACAGAAAAGGGGAGTGCAATTGAGAGCTTTTGCTGCTTGGCAGTCTGACCTATATATATCAAGGTAGTTTATTGTGCCGAGTGTGATGTCTTTCGTCTTTAGTCCTTTGGTGATGGTTGATTATGTGCCTTTGGAGGTCCTTGAGAAAGAAGGGCACTTACCAGGCGAACAAGTTGGACAAAATTATTCCATAGGTGCAGGTCTTACATCCTTCAGAAGTTGCTCACAGAGTTGAGAATCCTCTTCTTTCCCTTGGGTTGCTTCTATCAGTACTTGCAAAAAAAAAGGGTTGTTTTGTATTCAACTTGGGTTGAATGGATTTGTGTCTGAAATGCTTTTGAAGGTAGAAACTATTGTCTCCTGTCCTCAAGCTGCTAAGTCAGTCACAACAACCTTTGATGTTTATCTATATGCATGTGAGTTTAGGAGAGCGTAGTCTGGTGGAGATTTTGTTATCTATCCCAGAAACTGGCAGAGTGGATGATGTGCGGTCCTTAGATACATCTTCCTCCACTTCAACAAATAAATGACATGACAATTAATGTGAGGGTAACAATTTACACAAAAATGGTCTATGCAACCAATAATTGTCCTATGTTCAACTGTTTTAATGTCTTCTATCTGAACGATAGATGTAGTTAAGTTCTGTTCAATTGATCATATGATGTGTGGAATGTTTTTGTTTAGTTAAGTTTCATGAAGTGATCAGATCTGGATGTTCAGATGTCATTGACTTGATAATTACTAAATTGTCATTACATAATTCAAGTTTGTAATTTTTCTTTGAAAGATTGTTCATTTCTATAATGCTAGTATTAAGTTGAATGAAATAAACAACCTACCAAGCCAAGATGACATGGCTAGTAATTCCTTTAGACCATGTGAACATTCAAAGCATTTAGATTTGGCCATGTTGAGAGCATGATATGGTCATTTTGGAATTGGCAATTGACTAAGTCTTATTGAGACAAGCTTGTAATGTCCAAACAAAAATTATCAATATTTTGATTATTTTAATTATGGTGACAATTACTTATTGGCGTTGGTTTAGGTAGGACAATTATAAAATCCCATAGTATTTTGTCCTACCAAATTCTAGTTTGGAATTTGGTTAATCCATTAGAGACATGAATTTGTGTGTGTGTGTGTGTGTGTTTTTTGTTTTTGACACCATGTTCATGAGCAAATTTTCAATATCTTCTCCATCAATTTGCATCTAATTTCTTTTTGATTGAATTTGAATTAAATTCAAGGTCCATGCAATGTCGTTTAATGTTTTCATTTGACTGAAACTTAAATTTTCACAAAACCAATTTTTTTTCTTCATCAATTGATTAGTTGATTGGCATTAGTAGTGCACAACAACATAGACCCCAAGTTAGTTTATGCAGAATCCAAGGGGATAAGGTTGTACACCTTGATAAACTATTTGTGTTGAGTGTTATATGTGTAAAAACTCCTCATGCAAAAAATGCAAAATAGCCAAATGGTCAAATGGATATTAACATTGTGCACAGATGCCTACACTCTTGAACTACACAATTGGAGATGTAATTGGCCTCAAGCAAGCAAAAAAATGTAATTGAAAATGTGAACTACATATGTTTCATTGCTTGTGACAAGCTTTGAAACTATTGTTCAACCTTATTGTTGTGCTTTTTGTCTTGCAAACTCATACTTGTACACCCATTTTGTTTGTCATTTGTCAATATGTTCATTGTTTATTCATTATCCATCAAATATCCATAAAACTTCATATCCAAGTTCCATGACATCCAAATTATAACTTAGCCCATAAACGTTTTTCATGTCATGAACAATTCACAAATGAACTTTCACATCTCTTGTCATACAATTAATTTTGATGAGGGCAAGAAGGCATGGTCCAAGTCATATTTTGTTCATAAATCTACATCCCCCTATGTTGCCTAGAGGTACATAGAATTCATTGAACCATATCTAGGACACAAAGGTTGCATAATTCAAACTTACCCCTATTCAAGGAAAACATACTTCTGTTTTACAAAAAAATGAATAAAAGGTCAAAGGGATCACACCTATTGGTTAGTATAGGAGCTTTTCAAGTTTGGGTAGTAATTAAATTACTTTTGGAAATTTCAGAATTTAAGGAAATTACATGAAAAAAAAATTTTAAAAATTGGTGGAATTTTAGGAGCTTGCTTTAGGCCAATCCACCAACACAAAATGAGTATCCAATAATTGACAACATTTCACTATCTTATAATTTGGTGGAACACTATGTCTTTTCATTTTGCAAAAAGAATCAATACAAAATGTTGTAAAAGGTTCCATTGCATTAGAAGTTCAAAGCTGAAAACAAGCTAAAGAAGGTGGTTATGGTATTTTGTAGTATGATATTCCAAAAAAATCATTGGGTTTAGATTTTTTTAAATTTTAGAGTTGCACTAAGTGGTTATTTCCATAACATGTGCACCATTTTTACCTTTACAAAATAGACCTAATACATAACTTAAAACATTCAAACTCAATTTTTTGACTCAAACTCAACTTGATATATCCTTGTAGTAAACATGATGTGTAAGTTTTCAAATTAGCCTAAAACTCCCCACTTAGATATTGTGAAACATTTGCTTACATATGTCAAAGGGACAATGGATGTTGGTATCTTTTACGTTCAAGGCGAGGTGACCAAGCTTACTAGTTTTTCAAATGCTAACTAGGCTAAAAATATCCATGATCCAAAATCAACCTTAGGATACTTATTCCTATTTGAGTTGAGTTCAATTACTTGGGACAATAAAAAACAACTTGCACCTCACTAAAACAACCAATTGGATTGTAAAGCATGTACAAAAATCTTACACATAATTCAATATATGGCAATGATAAGCATTCCTAAGGAGGTAATTGAGAAGCTTACTAGAGAGAGATTCAAGTACTTGATGAACAAAAATCAACACAACTCCTATTCGTGATGGGCAACTAAATTTCCACTAATTTTTTTTAAAAGTTAGTTCTTCCCACATGATTGAATTAAACATATTTCAATCAAGCATTGTTTCATTAGAAAAAGAGTTTTCAAAAAATAATTGCAAGTCCATCATGATCCATGTCCTAGTAAGTTAGTTGACATCTTGATCATACTCAAACACACTCCTTAGATCGTACCTTGGTTGAATATTTGAAAGGGAGGTTGGTTCATGGTATCTATGATGGATTTTACTAATCCTACCAATACTAAAACTTGGGCTTTGTTTTACTACACACTACCAATGATAAAAATTGATGAAAAAGATGAGTTGATTTTGTAGTAATTAAGTTTCATTTGAATGATTGAACAAATTTGCATAATGTAACTTGAATTGAATACAATTCAATTGAATTTGATCTAGATTCAAATTCCTAAATTAAAGTGAATTGAAATTGAACACAATATTCTCCTCCTTTGGATTCAACATGGTTAGTGTTCTCATTTGAAGTTTCAATTAAATTGAATTTCTTTGAATTCAAATTGGTTTCAATTATTGAACTGAACCCAAATTAGTTGAATTCAAATTCAATTTGATTTCCATTAAATTCTTTTCATAATATTGTTGAATTGAATTCAACAAAATTATGAAAATTCAATTATGAAAAGGCATATGTTAATTTGCCTTTTCATATCCTTTTTTATGAAAGGAGTGAAGTACTTAGGTAGTTATGGAATGTTTTCATAATTATCACATGGAGTTGGTGAAAGATGAGTTAGTTAAGTAGTTATAAAATGTTTTCATAATTGTCAAGTGGGCAACATCCATAATTGTCATTGTGGTTATCATTGATGGACTTTATACATGTTTCACTTAAACCATTTCTGATTATCGTGATCATTGGAATATTTAGGCATAACTTTTACATTAGGAGGGCATCCAACCATGGACACATTGGGTGTAGTTTTGAAAATCAAATTTTTTTGGACAATCATTGACTCCATTAAGTAATGGAAGCACTATGAATAATAGGATTGGTTTTAGTTATGTTTTAAACTCACTCAACATGAACCATTAGCAAGATAATTCAATTACAAAGGTAAATCCACCACATAAATCCATTAAACAAATTAATAGATAAATTATGACCATTCACATGGTATTAGTTGCAGGACCAACAATTATTATCATCAAGGCCTTTAAAAGGACCTCCATCACCATACCACTACTCTATAAAAAACTACATAAACTTGAATAAGGTTCATCTTTATGTGAATCAAAGGCAAGATATTTGTTAAGTTCACAATAAGCTTTGGTGGGAGTTCACCTCTCCAACCATTTCTTGCCAAAGGCCTTTATATCCTATCAACTTTTTTAGTTAATTAAACATTCTCCCTTTCTTGATAGAAAGGAAGAAAATTAGATAACAAGTGAAGAGCTTATGGAATTAGTAGGGTGCAAATGAGCTCAAATGAACCAAAATTGATGTCAAAATGTCAATTTTTTTACAATTTTTGTTACATTTGTCTATGTGGTGCCACTTTAATGGCATGTGAATCATAGAAAGTTGTGCTTATTGAATAATATGGATATTGAAAAATATAAAATGAGTAAAAAAATCTTCAAATATCAAAGTTTGGTTTGAACAAAGGATGTTTAACATCTTCATTCAATAACAATATTTTCACAAAGGGCCCCTTAGTTTCCATAATACAAATTTTTTTACCTTCATTTTTTTTGGGTAGTAATAGGGTATTATCATACACATATAAAAAGAACTCAAATTTTCATAGTTTTTCAATTTTGTGTATCAAAATTTAAAGTTTTCAAAAAGTTCATGAATCTTTTACGACATGTAAATGTGATGCAATGTATATGTTGTTTGAAGAAAAGTTTTAGCTTATAATATTTGAAACTAAAACTGAAAATATTAACATGTTTTGGTATGATTTGCAATTGTGAATTTTTTTCAAGACAACACAAAATTTGACAAATTTGTACAATTTCAAAAAATATTATTTATTCAAAATTGATTATTAAAAAAATATTGGGGCAACTATAAATACAATAAATAAAAAGTTTCAAAATATTTCATTTGAAAATTCCTCTTTATGAAAACATGTTTTTTTTTGCAAAAAGAACTTTAAAAGGACAATAGTCCTAAATGCAAAGTAAACACATTGATTCATTAAATGTCATTTGGACCCAGCCATTGATCATTTTTTGAAAATCTTGACAAGATTTGGAAGTTTGATGTGGCTAGAAAACTTTAGTTGAAAATGGAGATAGTGCACAAGATGGGGTGAAAGGAATAGCATCATGGAGTCCTATGGTAGCCCCACCATTAGCAAATGTGTGAGCATTGTCATGAACTCATGTTACAATGAAAAATGTATTATAAAAATGCATCCCCCCCATCCCCCTTCTTGAGCTCATCAATAAAGGTCCATTGGATCCCCTCCCCCCCCATTAAGGGCCCTCCCTTGAAAAAAATGCTTTTGCTTGGTTCTAGGATGTTTTCAAAAAACCTTCTTTCTCCCAATCCCATGGGTCTCCTCATGTTCACCTTTATTTACACTCCCACCAATTATTCTAATGTTTATTGTTTTCCCTTCTAGGTCTCCCATTATCCCTTGGCTTTTTCTCACCTTGTATTGCGCCTTTTAAAATTTCATTGGGGTTTTCAAATTCAGATTGATAAAGGAAAATTGACAAAAAAATTCATCAAATTGGTATAATTTAATTCAATTATAGTTTTTTAAAAAAGATATATATTTTCATTATTCTCAAAAGGAAAACTTGTGGCCACATTAGCTAAATAACAAAAAAATGAACAAATGAAAATCTAAGATGTTAAGGGGTTTGTTTAATTTTTTAATATTTAACTTGTTAGGGTGAAAATATGATAAAGTATGCTTAAAAAGTAGTCATACATTTAATCACAGTCACATTTATGGCATAAATAGTGGAAAAATCTATTCAAAACTTTTAAAACTTTCATTATGAAGTAATGGTGCACTCCATTGAGTTCATGGTGAGCTAAACATAAAACATGAGGAATTTTAATATAGGAAAAATGGATGAAAAATATTTTCTAAATTAGTTGGGTTCTCAAAATTTCCAACATATTTTTTAATTATTTGTTTGGTAAATTATGATTATAATATGAAAATTTTTAAAACACATTGATACATATTAGTGCTCTATCCATTTGAAAGTATAAGAAATCTAATTACAATTGTACTTTCATCATATTTTCATATACTTGAAGTAGGAGCGTGACACCTACTTTCTTGTACTTGTATTTTTAAAAATGTATTTAAATGCATATTAAAACATGCAATTATTCAATATTATGAAGTGAAGTCAAAGATCTTCCTTTTTATTGATCATTAAAGTAACAAATATTCATGAGTTCAATGTATTGAGTCTTAATTTATAGATACATTTCAGCAAAAAAAAAGTATTTTTCATTGGCATACTTTATCATGCTTTCACCCATTATGAATTTGCATTATTTTTGGAATCATGAATAAAAGGTTCAATAATGGGCCATAATGTAAGACTTATGTTGTTAACCTTAACACATAATTATACAATACACTTTCAACATATTTTCAACAACAATTTTCCTTGTAGGAATATTTTTGAACTCCACAATCATGCAACATAAATGATTGCAAAACACTAGGAAATGATTTCTTTTCATTTTACAAGCTTCAAAGATTTCATCAAGTAATGATACAAATGAATATAATCATTTGCATATAGTTGGACCGACATGAATATATGAATTTCATATCAAACTTTGGTAAGATTTTGTCCACAATTTTGACTTGCCCCATTTCATCAACCCTATTATGAAAAGGATTCGAACAAAACATATTTATTTCAAAACTTTGAACCAAAAATTTCATGAAGATTTTGATTTCATGGACATCAAGACTTCACATAATGACTAGCCATACTAGTTTATTGGTAAACTTAAAAATTTGAAATATCTTATTGTTACATGTACCTTTCCCATCATGATTTTTCTTGGCAAAGGAATGTGAACAATATTTAAGATCACCAAATAAATTAACTTGAATTAGGATATAGATGCATGAACTTTTATTGATCATTTAAAAAGTCTGCATGTAAAATGAAAATTTTAAGCTATTGCTTGCATATGGGCATGATTTTTGTTTTCAAACTCATCATTCTACATAACATTGTAGAGATTTCTATCTTTCCAATACAAGGTTCCTTTGATTTTTTTTGAATAATGATCATTGCAACATTGTTGTATATTTCATTTATTTGAAAACATTCAGAAATTTGAAAGAATGTGAATTCAAACGTTTTAATGCATGTCATATTAGTAATGGAAACATATTGAATCCCAATAAATGATCCCAAGGAATGTGGTAGAACTTTGCAATCTAAAACTTAACATGTCTTCACTCTACAACCATGGTTTCTAGACCTTGGCTAATATATGTCACATGATCATACTTACAAAGTTTTCTACAATTCCATTGGGAGATCTTTTGATGCTATCACGATTAAATCAACATTTGAATTGTAGCAAACAATGGTTTGCAACATGACACGAGTTGCAATGTAAAGTTAACAATAATCATTTGGTGTTTTGGTGTACAATACAATTACATAAACATTTTTGTTATTATTTTCTTTGTGCAAAGGAATCATCGAATGAGCTTCGAGATAAGTCAAGAAAGTGACCAACAAGTAAAACAAAGACATAGATATAATGCAAGCCATTTTCTTTTGCAACAATTTTTTTACTCTTGATGAATTCTCATACACTCTCGAGAGAACATTGTTGAACATGCTTGATGAATTGAAATATAATCATGTACATTTGTTGGAAAACTTCATCATCATATTTATAGCTATAATTGAATAATATGACCTAAAGTTTTATGTGTTTCATCTCTTGCCTTGTTTTCACAAGATCAATGTTCATATAAGAACAACATTAATAATCAGAATTTCAAGACAAAGCAAAAAATGGATGACTCAAGGTAACTTTTACCAACACAAATTACAATGTTAAAACAATTGCATAACTTCTTTGAATGATGGATCATATATGGTCACATGGTGGCATGAAGACTTGTGCGTTCAAGGATCAAGAAGAAAGAAAGAAAGAGACTCTAATAGCAAGTATGTGCATTTGAAGACCAAAAGAAAAAAAGACGAGAAAGAGGCATGAGTAGCAAGTATTCAAAGGCAAAGAAAAGAGAAATGACTCTAATCACAAGAAGAGACCAAGAAAGAGACTCTAATGTGAAGTGTGTGCATTCAAACACAAAGATGAATGCACAAAGAAAAGAGAGGAGAGAGATTCTAATGGTAGGTGTGCCCATTGGAAAGTTTAAAATAAAAAGAGAGGGAGGAAAGAGAGAAAGTTTTAGTGTTAAGTGTGTGCATCCAAAATTGAAAAGAGAGAAAAGAAAGAGACTCCAAATGGGAAGTTTGTGTCCATTGCAACACTGAAAGAAGAGAGGAAAGAGACAAAATCTCAAGAGAGAAAGAAATGCTCTTGGCTATCAATCTTTGGCACCCAAGCACAAGTCCAACTGGATGGTAGAAATGTGCAAGAAGGGATGATGAAAGAACCTGTTATGAAGCCAAGTAATAGCAGTTCACCTACCCAGTTCATCTAGCAGCAGTAGAAGCCATATCTAGTACCTGTTCTTGAATTCCCAGTCCTAAAGATGGTCAACATACCAGCAAACATATACCCAAACCATTGTACTGTGTCCCAACAATCCAATTGTAATCAAGCTAATCAGCTCAGAAATGCAGTTCTGGATCTTAATTCTCAGACAAAATCTGCAGTTCAAGTAGAGCTGACTCATGCAGTTCAGAAATTTCAAATACCCACATAATAGTGAAGTTCTTCAAAATCCTTCACTTTCAACATGAGGAAATGGAATGGCAAAGCCTCTGTTTAAGTGCCCTAGCTCGTATTGGATGCCCAGAGGTTACCCAGTCTGTGAACAATGACAACAATGACAACTAGTCTATCTACAATGCCATTGTCACCATGATGAAGAACAATCTCCTTGAGCATATATCTGCAATTCACAGCAATCTTGAATATCATCCTTCTGTCCTAGACACACCTCCTGCACACTGATGAGACCTCATCCACATCCAAGATTTTGAACCTCAAACAAATACCATGCACAATCGAACATGTGAGGAAGCCTCACTTCATATGTACTACTGAAGACATTATTCAACAGCTTTTTTCTACTATACAGTCTCTTCAGTTTAATGGTGACCTAGACCTTAAGAGTCTTGCCACTGTGCAGGTATGCATAGAACTTGGCTTACTCAAAGATTATTGAAGCACATTTGTGCCTTACAACCTAAAAATTAGTCTACCAAAATTTCATATCCTTCCTCCTCAACTCACCTTGCTGCTTTTCCTGTACAATAGTTCATGAGACTTTTGCCACACCAAATCTGCATGAGATGATGACTCTTTAAGATTCTCTAACCCCTGTCCCAGCCTAGAAATGGATGGTGCAGATGGGGTGGCAACAATGGCCCTTTCAATGCCATCCCCATAGAACCAGATTCCTGCCCCTGCAGCCAAACTACCAGTGAAAAGTAACCATGGGCGACGATCTACATGTTTCCCCTGTTGCCACCTCATTATACTGTAAAATGTTGTCCGAATGGCTGAAAGTGAGGCCTTTTCAGCAGCTGCTACCACACTCTGGGCTGCTGTTCGCATTTTCTCTGCAGACATTGCAGCTTTTGATAATGAGTATTTTGAAGCCTTTGAAAACACAACCTTTGAGGCTGGTGAAGCTCCCTTTGCCAGTGCAAATGCAAAGCTCCGTTTTGTATGCAAAAGAGCAAACTTGGCTAACGCAGATGCCTTGAAAGTGGCAAGAGTCATCACAGGTGATATTGGAGCCCAGTTTGAGAGGGAAAACGATGATAAACCAAACACTGCTGCAACACCACCTCCCACAACAACAGCAGTGTTTGACTCCAATGTGTCCAAATCCATTAGCTTTGTATGTCTTATGCCCCGAGAGAAGATGCTGCCTCCAGAAGCTTCCTCCAAGGTGACAAAGCATTCATCTGCAAGGGTTGAGACCTCCTCAGGAACAGGCATTTTCCAATGTGAACAGATCCCCAGAACCCGTCTTACATCCATAACTGCAACAACAGTCTTAGATCTTTTCAATTCTTGTTGAAGAGACTGTGCCAAAAGCACATCACACTTTTCTTCATATGCAAGGTCAGAGAACTGTGTTGCAGACATTTTCCCAGTGTAGGTCTTTATGTGAGGAATAATAGTTTTAGTGTTTTCATTGCACTGGATACGGAGCATCTCTACTGCCAAACGGAAATGGCGGGATGCTAGAATGTCATCCGGACTGATCTCATTTCCACCCTCTACATCCCGGAGCAGTTTAATTGTCTGTTGCAGTGCTTGTCTAAGTGCTGGGGATTCATAAATCTCATACAGGGTCTCAAGGAAGGGGTAGAAGGGACTTGCAAAGGCTGGACAAACTTCACTACTAAATAGGCCACTTGGAGATGCAGCTAGTGATTTTCTTGAGTCCTCAATCCTGCATCATTTTGGAAAACATTTTGAGAACAGTTAGCATGTCACATTCACCATCCGAGACTTGTGATAGAACAAGATAGTGTTGTAGAACAAGCCCTATTAACCAGAAGACATCTATCTGGACTGATTGGTCTCAATGAGATTGTCCTGATAGGTAACAGGGTGAGGATATCTTGTCAAAAGCCCCAGCACACTCCAACCTCTCTCCACATGAAAGGACTACTGGCATGCACTTTAGAAGCAACCAATTGGAATACTACTGTACAATTCAGAACCATTGGGAGCAGTCTGCCTGCCTGCAACTGAAAAGTTCCAATGCTAACCATTCAGGTTCATTGTGTGCTTGACACAAGCGGCACAACTAGCTTTTGTCACTGCAGAACTGTGACATTGTCATCGATACTTGTACAACTAGCCTCACAACTGGGAGCCAAAAAATGGCATCATTAGACATAGCATCAAATTCTAACAGACAAACACTTAGTAAAATTGCTGAACAGATAAGCCATCCAAAAACCCTAGAACCTTGCTCAAGCTTCAAGATATGGACCAAAGGAATAAGGTTTTGCACCCCAAACATCTCTGATTTTTTGACTATTCTAAAGTTCCAGATTCTTCACCAATATCAAGTGTAGCAAAACAGGTACCAAACCTGTAAGAACTGAGCACAGATTTGACACAACATTCACCTTACATACAACCTGAGATGTGGACTCTAAAGTTGCATGAAAACTGTTTTAAGTTTCAAACACTTAAACCAGTTTTGCATTCACTGATGATGAAACCAAATTGCATGGTCACTGATCCTAAAACCCTAGAGCTCATTCCAACAGCAGTCTCTCTCTTTTGCACTTATTAGGGTTATAGCTTCAGAGACAGTTTTGCATTCACTGATGACAAAACTGCATTGCATCAACACTGGCCCTAAAACCCTTCCGCTCCTTCAAACTGCAGTCTCTCTCTTTTGCACTATTAGGGTTAGCTTCAGAGACAGTTTTGCATTCACTGATGAGGAAACTGCATTGCATCATCACTGACCCTAAAACCCTAAAGCTCCTTCCAACTCCAGTCTTTCTCTTTGGCACTTATCAGGGTTAGCTTCAGAGACAGTTTTGCATTCACTGATAAGGAAACCGCATTGCATCATCACTGACCCTCAAACCCTAAAGCTCCTTCCAGCTGCAGTCTTTCTCTTTGGCACCTATCAGGGTTAGCTTCAGAGACAGTTTTGCATTCACTGATGAGGAAACCGCATTGAATCATCACTGACCCTAAAACCCTAAAAGCTCCTTCCAACCGCAGTCTCTTTCTTCAGCACCTATTAAGGTTAGCTTCAGAGACAATATCCTGAAGTCAGAATCTTATCAAAATCAAGAGCTTCTCACAGACAGATCCAAAGCCAGAAGCGGCAGTTCCAGTAGGAGCAAAGGAGTCAGCGACCAAATTCAATTATGAAAGATCTTGGCCTAAGTGAAATCTTGCGCTTGGAAATCTTGACAGGCTGCCATAATGGAGAAGGAAGAAGGATGTAAACAAGACTAACCTTTCTGAAGAGAATATGGAAGAGGATTTGAAGCTGTAGTTGAGGAGGTCCCTCCACTTCGATTTCTCCTCATAGGAAATCAGAGCCCTGAAGCCAGTAAGCTGCCTCCTTCCCATACCGGTTAAAGTCTGTGAAGAATTTTCCTCACTTGCGGTTCCTTCTTCATCAACACCTCGCTGCTGCTGGTGGCCGCCAAGTGCATCTCGAGTTCTGCAAGGGAAATTAAGATAGTAGAAAGTGGCCCGAGAGTCCTTGGCCGCCTGCTTCGCTTCCAAGGCGTGCCCAAAGAAACCGGTCCCGAAGATCGATCTGAGAGCTCCAATCCTCGCCCTACTCTCGAAACTTCCATCCTCCACCTCCTTGAGAAAACACTCACGGATCACTCCAAAAATCGACGTCGGCACCGCGGCCTCTTTCTCTTCTTCCTCCGCCTTCCCCGCTCCAAATCTCTCCTCTTCCTGCAGGCATCGCAGGTCCTGGAGCTCGATCAAGCTCACCACCGTTCGGGGCTCCGCGGCACGAACCACATGCCTGATATCAGACAGCGAGTTTGCAGAGAGAGGAGAAGTAGCCACGATGTAAACCACTGCAGACGCCTCGTCCGGGTGTCGCAAAGCAGTCACGAATTGGGTTGTAGAATCCGGGAGATTCAAAGAGGAGACAAGGTTTTGGGAGATGGTAGCAGCATCATCAATCTTGGGCTGTTTTTGCCACAACAGAAGGCCGCGGAGCCAGCCCAGGCTCCAGCCCAAACCCCACACCATCGCCACCACAACACGACGATGCTCTGCTACGACGACGACGACGACGACGACGAGGGCAGCAAAACCCACAACAACAAAAACACTCACAACGTACACCCGAAAGCTCAAATTATCCATGCTCAGACCAGCCCTCGTGGATGACGATGGATGACGACTATCCTTATGTCCATGGATGCCGATCATCCGTCCATGTACTTCAACATATCATGCATTTATCGATGACTGACATCCAAGACTTGATTTGAGTATCTTGGTATATGAGAAAAAAGGGAGATTTCTTGAGAACCAGCACCCACACTGGTACTTTCACCTTCTTGAGTTCTGCATTTTAGTGGCCACATTCAACCCAGGAAATGATAAAATTGAGCTCAGAGACCTTGATTTAGTCTGGTGCCACATTTTTTTGCTTCATACTAGGGATATATGAGCACTGGTATGGTATTTGAACTTGATTCATACAATTGTTGAAATATCATTAAACAAGGAGTAGTAACATGTCATTCATAGAACAACACACAACCACTTGCCCTCTATACCTGCATGAATGACATTGGAAGGAAACACAATTTTGCAAGACCACGAAGATTGTTACCAGAGTTCTGACAGAACCACAATAAATAATTCTGGTCATTCAAGTAGCAGAAAAGCAGCTGTGCAGCGTGGGCTCAAAAGCCTCCTGGCCCTTGCCATACTCCTCCTACCCAGATTCAGTGCCACCTACAAGGATGAGTTTCGGTCTTGCTCACAATACACACAATTGCTAAATATCATTGTACTGGTGTCAATGTTGCAAATGCAGTTACATACCCAGGTGATATTCATATTGGTAACTTGAAACAACAATAGACTTCTTGGCTACTGTACTAGGTGGGTAGATGCTCCTGGTTGGTTAGAACATGTTTTCTTCCCAATGCATCTATACCACACCATTTGATCAAATGACTTGTAGTAAACAAGCACCAGCAATTCCAGCACAAAAAAGACTTGTGAATAAGAGGAACAAAAGCAAGTTCACGTTGCTCATAAAAACAATTCATGGGAGATGAGTATGGCAATTTCTCTTTTGTTGGTTTCTCTCCCTCCTTACATTTGAAGGGAAATCTCACAGTCTATTGTGGTTTCAAGCTTGGCCCTCAAGCAACACATGTGAAAAGACTGAACCTTAAAACTTTAGGTACCTTAAATCCTGGGTCCTCAAGCCCTAACTCTGCACCCAGAAAGAAAATTACAGCAATACTAAGTAAGGGAATGCTAGCTAACTTAGACATAAAGATCCTCATTTGTGACCCACTTGATGTAGCGGTTCAGTGAGTACTCAACACGTGATTTGCCGTCACTCATTATTTCTGCATCCCAAAAGCTCCCATAGACTCGCTCAAACTCCCATGGCTCCATTTGGCAGGCAATGTGGCGAGCGTGGCTGGCCGACAGTGGGATATAGTTAGGGTATGAACGCATTATGCTCACCTCTGTCCTTGTCATGACAACCTGCAACTCAATTTCCATATTTTAGCACCCCATGATTCACAGACCATCCATTGGATGTATTAAGTCTGTGGATAAAGACAGTCACATCTCATTGGAGGAGCATGACAGCCTTTACTGTATGAAGATCAGACTCTGGTGCCTTTATTGGCAATAGAACATACTGTTGGTTAGTAGAAAGAAGTGACAAACTGGAAGAAATTACCTGTAAAATATCAGCTGTTAGAATCACACCCTTTCCTGATGCTCCTCCTGTCCAGTGTAGGATTTGACCTCCAGAAAAATGGCCCCCGAGTCGAATCAGTGTGGCACCTTCCAAAATCCGCAGCTTATCACCATTCCAATATTTGACATTGTTGTGCTCCCACATAACCCATTGCTTGTCACTGTAATGGTTGAATTGTTAATACACCTCAGAAGTACCCAGCCCTAAGCTCTTACAAACTGAAAATAGCAGAGCATATTTACTTGACCTGAATCTGAACAAAGCAATTAACCAGATAACAGTTCAACTTGCCATTGAATTAACCTGACAACATCCAAAACAACAGAATATACATACAATTGGGTATTGTTGTAGAGAGAAGTTGGATTTAGATTTAACACCCTTTTCTTCTGACTCAATCAAACAAAGGGTGTACCAGTCAGAGAAGCAAGTTCAAGTGCAAACCACCAATACTGACACAAATTCCTCTGCACAGAATCTGTATCAATTCAACACTAAGGGAAAATACATATAAAAATTGCAAAATCAACAAAACAATCTTGATTCTCTCTACAATCCAAACCTTTCATGGATGTATACTGGTACATTGCCAAAAGTAGCACTCCATACTGCATTTGTGGCATAGTAGTGTGGGTGAGAAATGGCTATTGCTTTCAGGCCTCCAAGCGCATTTATAATGTCCACAGTTGCCTCATCCAGCAAAGAGATGCAGTCCCATAAGATGTTTCCATCTGGTGTATCCATCCACCCAAGCTCAAATTCATGAGAGACATTCCCAAATGGGTCCTTTGCTTTTATTTTTCCAAGAAACTTCTCAGGGCACACAAACAAAGTTTGAAGCACTGAAACATCGGAAGAACAATTGGCTTTCTGTTGCATGCGAAACCCAGGTGGAATGGTGTATGGGTAATAATAGATTTGGTCCAATATACACGTGTGCCTCTGCATTCTCAAAGCCCAGTAGAGATACATCCTTTGAATTGCATCTCAACATTTTGAAACATCTGGGAAAAGACAGTATGAGAAATATGAGTGCCAAAAAAACACATCGTTCAAGAAGAGAACATACGGGAAGTTTGAATAAGGAAGGCTCGTTGGCCAATTCCCACTTTGGGCTCCGTGGCAAAGCTGTAAAGGCCAGGTTCATGTTTCCTCCACTTGTTTGCAAAATGGCCGTGTGCCTTTAGCTTTGCTAAGTTGGTCCATTTCTGCCCTTCCCTAATCATCAGTTGACCAAAAAAAAGGTACATCATGCTGGTGCTGTTTAGGAGGCCAAATGTTCCATCAACTCTAGAGAGAAAATATTGTTAGTCATCTGAAGACAAGCAGTTTTGCTTGAAGTCATCAGAAGATTAGGTTTGAATGGAACCCCAAAAGAATGTACACATTAACATTTAGCTCTTAATTCTTTGCAATTGGAGTAGTGATTCAAAGACCCAACATGTCTCATTCACATGTTATATATGTATGTATGTATGTATGTATGTATGTAAGCATACATGTCAATTTCTGTGATTGATGACTTTATGCACGGCAAAACAAATAGTTGGTAGGTGAGAAATCATGTGGTAGTTCACATTAACTCATGAAAATTTTGAGAAGATCTGTGGCATTCAGGCCACATTAAGGGAATCTGAGAACTCAGAAACAAAATCAGATGAAACGCAAGAAACAGAAGCTAAGAAATACTAAAAGCCACACAAAAAAAGAGACGAGCTTTCACTGGTCAATCTGAACCAGGTTTTACAACCCAAACCGCCAAAACAACGTACCAGAAAGCAACCTTGCAGCTCATGGTTAGATAGTCATTCTGCAATGGTTAGATATGAAATTCTTTAGGAGAAGAGGAATTAGGGAAACAAAGGAGGGATGTTGAAGAGAGGAGAAAGTGTGATGGGACTGGTGGATCAGAGAGCCTTTGTTTACCTGGGTAAGAATTGTCGCTCATCCGTGCAAATGGGGCATACTTGTGGGTTTTTTCCTGGGCCAAACTGAACACCACAAATCTTGCATATGAGAGCTTCTTCAGCTCCTCCCTCCATCTAGCTATCTCCCGGTCCGGTCTTGAATCTACAAACCTTGGCAGCTAGCCGGTCTTCCTTTTCCACTTCCACTCACAAATGGAACTCACACTCAAAGTCCTTGTGTAATCCAGTCTCCTTTTGAAACAAAACTGCCAAATGCACAACACGAAGAAATCTCACATTTCCAAACCACCACACAAGCTTTGAATTCTCTCTCTCTCCCTCTCTAGAGTCCTCCTAAGATGTGGAAACCGAACCCACAACTGTACTAAGTGGGTTTTGGGTCCAGGTAAGGATTTTGCTCCGGTTTTCTGTCCGGTTCCGGGTAACCAGAATTGCAAGACAACAGAACAGGGCACTGCTTAGAATCAGACTGTGCTACGAAGCTACTACTACTGGGACCTGCACTCAGCAGATCAGCATTTATACGTGTCTCTTTCCTGGTGCAAATTGCTTTATTGGCTCTGCACTTCAATGCACTTGCATGGATTGGCTGCAAACCTTTCTAGCACTTTACTAACCTCACTTTTATCCCATATGCTTTGGCAAATGTTGTCCTCCTTTCACCTATATAGCTGGGCCAAAGGGGAAGAAGTCCGTTCTTGGAAAAAAAACCGTACAGTTAGGGGAGCCTCCATCAATTCATTATCTTATTGAGTGATGGGTCAATCGAATTGGCTCATTGCAAAAGAAAGAAAGATGAGAAGTCAGAATAAAAACAGTACACCCAAAAAAAAGCCAAAAAGGGGACCAAATTAGTTTTTCTCACCTAAATTCGTCCTCAGAGGAGTTTCACCCCCAGTTTTGTATTTGCCTTACCTGCCCCTTCCCTGCTGGGCCTATGTTCTTCATGAAATCAAACCTTTTGTCAGAATGAGATCTTGTAAATCTTCTAAACTGATACCCAGTTTCACAAAACTGTACTCAATTTTGCTCACTTTACAACTACACTCAATTGGGGATGAAACAGGGATTAGAGGGTCAAACTAGGGCTCAAAAGACAGGGCGAATTTAATGGATAAACTCTATTGTGACGCCCAAAAAAGACTCACTTGTCCACTTTGTAATGCAACTGCAAAAGAACACAATAAATCAGCGATGAAACTGAAATTATTGGCCACTGAGGTGAATGAAACTGGCAATTTTTCAACTGCATAACTAAGACCAAAGTTGGAGTGTAAGTGGCACACACAGATCCCATTGGCAACTAAAAGGAATGGGCACCAAAAGGAACAAATGGAGAAAATTACTAAACCAGATAAACCAGTGTTGGGCAGGTATTTGATTTTGTTAAAAATTGGGAACTGTGGGTATTCGATTTTGATAACCACAGTTCTGAACCAGCCATCAAAAACTGCTTCCACTGAGAGTTGAACTCAGGACCTCCCGCTTACTAAACGGGTGCTCTAGCCAACTGAGCTATAGAAGCTGGGAGCCCTCCTCTCTGGCTTCCTGCCATTTCGTCTCGCAATATTTTATTTATATCGAACTTGGAAACCCTACTTCCTCTTCTAACGTTATCTGATACCCAGATGCAAATATTAGGGCAAAACTCTAAACCTCTTTTTTTCCCTTTCTTCCCTTGTCTTCTTGTCTCCTTTGAATGTAGTTCAGCCGGTTCAGATCATCTTTCTTCTCAGAGTAGTTATCTCCAAATGACAAGCATGGCTGTTCAAAAACCTGGGTTTGCAACACCATGTTGGTACCATTGCTGAAAACACTGCAGTTTGGCACCACTGCAGCATGCTTCAAATGGAAAGAATTGTTATTAGGGTTTATGATCTAATTCCTGACCTGACAGTAAATGATCCATTTGTCACAAAAAAACAGACCAACAGTTGTGCATTGTGATGAGCAAACCTTTAATCTCTAATCAGGTTGAAGGTGATTGTGCAGAGCATTTGTTTGGATTTTCCCAAGTTTCAGAGGAATTTTTGAAGACTGGGGCAGGAAAAATGTGATGCGCACTGAATACTGGTCCAGAGCATGATATGCATTAAAAGTTTGTCATCTCATGGCTGATGGGTGTCAATAATAAAGAAGAGAATCACAAGGAGAAACCTTGCCTTTGATTTTGTTCTTTCAAAGGAATAGTTGAATCATCATTCAAGTGCAAATAATACCCACCTCTTGAGTGAAAATCATGTCTGGGAATCCAATCCTGTGGATCCTGGCTGCAATTGACTTCAGGATGCAAATTAGGTCAAACTATCTAGGCTATGAATGGATGACCTAGGTCAACACCATAGTCAGAAATCTGCAGGAAGTCTTCAAAAGTTGGTGAAAGGAAGCAACTCTGATTGTTATATAGCTAATTCAGATCATTAAAACTAGCCTGCCCTATGATCTCTCAGTACACACTTATGTTTATTTTTACCATGGCAAGAACGTCACGAGAACCATACAATCTAGGACTACACAAAGAAAACAGAAGTGCATGAAGTTCTGGATTACAGAATTCACAAGAGTTCAAGCCTTCAGAGGTCATCACCAACACCAAATGAGACAGCAGCACACACTCCAGACACAGAAAGAAAACCCAATGTGGTCCTCCTATACAACGTGTCATTTCTTCCGGATGTGTCAAACTGTGTCGAGCTGACAGTCATTTCTTGCATTTTCTGTCTTGACCCATTTTCTGAACCCAGATTTCTTAAGTCTTTTCTACATATACAGTAGCATACAAGAAAGGCTTTTAGAAGATTTCATTCAGTCAAAAAATGGTGACGAGGTGCCCAAGCCCTATTGGCTGAACATTCTACCAGAGAGTGTTTTTTTCCCAAGTGTGTGTGAAGCTAACAGGAACATTGCTCAGTTTTAGCTCAGGTGAAAAAGAGAAGAGAACAACAGTTTGTAAGAAGTAAATAGACAAGTGGTGGTGACTCTCAACTCTCCTCTTGATTCCAAAACTTTTTATCTTCCTTTCATTTCATGTGCTAATTATACCCACAGGCTGAAGTGAATCCGACAGTGTGCGAGGTGCTTCTTCTTCCTGTGGTTTTGCTCCAGGTGCAAATGTCACTGAATCATCAACAAGGGCATGGATACCTTGAGGCTGTGGCAGCTCTACAGCTTTAGACTTCACCTCCTGTCGGTTGTCATTCACAAGTTTGTTGATGTCAACTCCATTTGCTTTTTTATCTTCCTCAGGATGTTCATCAGTCAGAAAATCGGTGATCTGCTGATTTAGAATCTCCTCAATGGCATTCACCTCAAATATCTGCTCTGTTGCTGTTTGTTCCACTACTGATGACACAGGTACATATGTTCCTGCAGTCATGTCAACATTTGCTATTAAGTTTTGTTTCCTGTACTAGGTATCAGCAAGGTTCAAAAGAGTAATTCTCATGGCATAGCACACTTATAAAAATCGGTTTAGCAGTTTGTTTGCTTAACCTTGTACAATCATCAGAGGTTTTCCACCATTTAATTCAAAATGTAGCTAGCATCATTGAGAAACTTGGAATACGTGACTCACCTTCCCCATCCACCTCTGCTTTTTCCCCATTCTGTATGGTGAAAGTGCCTACATCTGACTCCAATCTAACCTCAGATGCCAGAGCTGCATGCTGTTTCTCTTCATGCTTGGAAGTTGGGTCCTCCCCTGTTGCCACTGTTGTTGCCACTGTGGGTGAAACATGTATCTCTGATTCAACAGTTTTAACAGCTCCCTTATTGACCGAATTTGTGTCAGCCTGTAACACATCACCATTTATTGCAGAGGATAGAACATCTACATCCATTAGTACAGGCTCATCTGCAGATGCACTGGCCCCTTTCTCCCCTTCTGTGTTGTTGACAATCTTGTTCTCCACAGAAACTGAAGCTTCTAGTTGCTGGCCATTTACCTTTTCCACATCTGCCTTTTCCTCTGTTGCTTGAACCTCTCTTGCTTGCTCTGTATCCTTCTTTACATCCTGCATGTCTTCTTCATTTCCAGCTACCGATGCTGCTACAGTTTCTTTGGCTGCATGAATAGACAAGAGCACAGAATTAGGAACCCATCACTTAACTGCTTTGTCTTGAGAGCTAAAGGATCTTGCTCAAAATACACCAAAAGCAAAGTGCTCTTTTGTGTTGCAAAAGGCACATGAGGATCAGATCTCCTTGTGAGGAACAAACTTCCACCTTTTCTGGATGTACATTTGAAGACTCAGATCATAGACCAGTTTAGAGAGTGAAACCCACTTAACAGGCACAAAAATCCCTGTCACTGCTAAGTCTTCACATTATATTTCACTGATGAAAAGCACGCATTCTCACCTCTGCCTTTTCTCCCTGTGGCTGCTACAACCGGAGAAACAGTGTCCTTTGCAGTGTCAAAAACTACTCGCTTTGAGCGCTTGGTCACTGGAAGCTCTGCTTTGGCCTCTAAGCTGTCACTGGATAGTCTTTCATTTGAACTTAATCTTAATGATCGCCTTGGACTCTCACCTATGTTCACAACATCAACAAAAATCAGCATTCACATGTACAGTTGATACACACAGGTGCACCTGGAAAGCAGGAGGCCAGACCCCAAGTCAACAAAGAAGGGCAAGTACCACAAGGTTGATGCTGAAAATGATGTGCATGTTTCAGTTCCTTCAGTATGGCAGATCACCAAAACATGCTAGACAATAAATATCGTTACCCCCACACTTTTCACTGCAGTTATCAGCAGTAAGAAAAGCAATAGTAGATCGCACCACACAGATCAAAGCTAGAACATTTCAGCCATATGAGGAGAGTGGCTCAACCCATTTAATGGAAGAAAACTCCATTAAGCACATGCAGAGTACCTGAGGTCCAGTCAAAGTCAGCAGCAGTAGGACCTCCTGGGTGGCCTTTGAGATACTTTTTCATTTGGCGCTTTGATCTGATCTCTTCACCATCAGGTGTAACATAACTCACACCCTTCCCTTTTGGAGTTGACCCACCTATTTTCTTACTGAACTGGATAGGCACAGCTCCAGAAAACCTTTGTCAGGTACTAGAGATATTGCACAAGGAACCATATACTTCTGAACATCTCCACAGCCCATACTATTAAAAATCCAAAAAATGTGCCCAAATGATGAGCACTTTCTCAATTCACTGTCCTTGAAGTGATTATTTATGCCAGTGCCATATGCCATATGCATCATCCTGTGGAGAAATGGCAAGAATGATAAACAATGACTGCGAGGTAATAATATAGGAAATTTAGAAAAGCCCAACATGCAAGAAATTGGAATCCCAGCATAGTGAAAATGAGGTTCTCATTACAGATTTATCATGACTGGAAAGTGGATATAAAACCATGAAACATGAGCAATGATAACTTAGTTTTACTCCAGAGCGCACTGTTCCACTTGGGTAAAATTTTTGGATGGTGACAAAGTTGAATGAAATTCAAAGCAAACATGACAATTTTTTTCTATTCAAATGGACGTCCTGGAAAACCTGTAGTTATATACTGTAATCACAGAAAATGTTGAACTCTTATGCATATGTAGCAAAACTCTGAACTCAACAAACAGAAGTTGGAGAAAGAGTTATTTATTGCATGTGGTTGAAAAAAGAGACACTGAAACTTGGCAATTTTATGCCCAAGTTCTGCAAGAAAAGAAGTAGACCTCTCCGAAGAAAAAGGCTATTTCTCTTTTTGGGCTGCCACATAATAATATTATAGCTGCGTTTGTATCATATTTTCTCTATATTTTAGCATATTTTTCTCCCTTACTGACATGAAAAGGGGCGTGGAATCGATAAAGCAAAAATGCTGAATGGTATTATGCTCTCTGCAAATAATTCGTAAGAAAACAATTGTATTACAAGCCCGATGTCTTGTAAATTCTTTTGCGATTAAAGAAAGACTCGGAAAAAAAAAGACAAATTGAAAGAACAGGAAACAGAATTTCCACGGCAAAGCAAGTTGCAAAGATTTTGCAACCGCCTTGAAAGCCAAAGAACTCATCCTGCAAGGTATGAAGAAACAAAGATGTGCAATTTGGAGGCACAGAAGGTCTTGTATTGACTCGCGTTATTATTGACTGGCATACTCGCTGCAAGGGTTTGTAAGAAACAGACCTTTTTTTTCCAACCGAGCAGGGGACTTGAAAGATCTTCGAACACAGCTTCCGGGAATGTCGTCCCGGAAGGCGCAATCGACGAGGCTGCCGAAGCCTCCGGACTCGCCATACGGCCCTGCGCGCGCCGTCTTCCACTGTCTCCAGAGACTTCAAGAGAGAAAAATGCTTGATGCAGGAAAGCAGGCTGCGGAGTTACTGGAATGTGCACAAACACAAGCAGTTCAGTACAGCAAACGAAGGAAAATTTAAGAAGAAAACTACTCAAGTCCTACACTAGAATTGACGAAAAATCCTTTAAAGCTACAGCATCGGGAAAAAACACGCGTGATTCAAATATCAAACTATAATTCCTCTTCATTGAAAAGACAAAGACTTTCTTCCCGCACCTCGGCAGATCCTACAGTTGACTAGCAAACAAAACAACAACAGAAACAGAAACAATACTCACTCTTAAATGCGTTCCTTTATGTGGCCGGAACTTCGACATCCAAGAAAGCAAGAAGTGAAGCTTCGCGCAAAAAACTCCGTGAACAACAAAAACAAGAAACGTGGAGCGGTCAAATCTGAGCCAAAACTACGGCGGCAATTTTTCAAAATTTTCTCAAATGAAACTAGAGCGATCAGCGGAACGCCTTTTGACGAGGATAGGCAATGCATCACAATAATATGCCGGGGCCGCGGAGGGGGGGAAGACAACTGCAGGGAGAAGACAAGCGCATAAGAGAAACTACAACAGAGCTCGCTCGGACAGACAGAAAAGAAAACTGCAAAGCGAGAAAGAGAAGAAGGGGAGAGAAGCGCGCGGCTGTGTTCGGACTGTGCGTGACAACCGGGCGGTTTTGCGCCCACATGTTCCTTAAATTTCACCTCATTTGTTGTATTTTTTAGAATTAAAAAAATCAACTTATAAAAGGATTTTTTTTTCAATTAATTTTTTTTAAAAATGTGAGAATGTTAAGCCTTAAATACTTTCACCTAGTATGAGACAACTTAGGAATGGAGGTTAGTTATTTAAAAATAATTTTGTGATATCAAAAATTTGTAGATTTTTCAAAAAAAAGAAAAAAAAGGTTACCAAATTTAGTCAAATTTACACTAGGAAAAACAACTTTTTCAAAAAAAATCTTTTTTTTTTCTTTTTTTTTTTTGGGTGAAAAACACATTGCTTAGGATATGTTTCAAACACATTCTAATTTGGAATTCCTCAAAGGAATGTTCTATTCCAAATTAATGTTGTATTCTAATGTTAAGTGATTAGGGTTAGATATCAATAATTCTGTAATGCACAAGAATTTGAAGCTTGTGTTTTACGGAACGTGTTATGGACATTTGAATTGGATATGAATGAGTTAGTTACCAATAAATTATGTTAAAAATGGAAAAGTTAATCAACATTGTTTGGTGCTATGGGCACATGCTCATGGTTCTTTCATTGTTTCACATATCACAATGTATAGGGGTGAAGTTGTTGGCATTGCTAGGTGAAGAACTAACATGGCTTCTCGGAAAGCCATATTAGTAGAAATGCAAAATATAACAAACCCAAGTTAGCAAGCTTCCAATATCACCTACAACTAATTAGAATGGTAGCCATGAGAATTGATCTAGTGAATAATTAATAATAAACTTAACATAGTATAATTGTGTGGGATCAATGACAAATCCCCCAATTCAATAGTTTTGATCTAGTGAATAATTAATAATAAACATAACATTTAGTGTAATTGTGTGGGATCAATGACAAATCCTACAATTCAATAGTTTTGTTAACCTCAAGAGACCAACCACTTATACCAAAAGGAATACCTAGCACTACCTGGGCTAAGCCTGAAACTATATAGTGTAACCTAGGGTTAGTTTCCACATTGACAAAATGAATTATTTTTTTTCAAAAAATAAATTTTTAAAATTTTTATATCATCTATGTTATAATGTTGTGATATGAGGAGTGAAATTATTTGGAGTTTTATCCTATGATAATTATGATGATTTTCAACATGTCAACTTCATGTTTTCACAAATTTTCATTTCACTATTTTGAGGATTATTTAATGATGAAACTAACCTTAGGGTAAGGTAATTTGGAATGCCCATCTTAAATTCAATATCCTAAATAACATTCATCACACCCATTATATAG
>Ga0116227_10004973_pt1 | contig 28492 bp, 17 predicted proteins | sample S1TSphgellanicum_FD_89693 | JGI IMG/M metagenome (GOLD analysis project Ga0116227, IMG submission 89693) | Host-associated microbial communities from peat moss isolated from Minnesota, USA - S1T2_Fb - Sphagnum magellanicum MG | ecosystem: Host-associated > Plants > Peat moss > Unclassified...
AAAAAAGGAAGATGAAAAAAAAAAAAAAAAAAAAAAAAAAAGCAACTGAGCTAAACCACCATGGTTAACTAGGGAACTGAAACCCAACAGAATACTGTCTCCTTACCACTTTATCATCCATCCATCCATCCATCCATCCTTCATGGTTGATTGCACTGGTGGGTGCACTGTGTGCACAGCTTTTTGTTTCCCCCCACCCACCCAAAGCCTGGAAATCAGTCCAGTGTGGGGGGTGCAAGAAACCTGTTCCCTCACTGACACTGAAACTATCAACAAAGCTCAAGCACTGAAACTATCACAAAGCTCAAGCTGTTGGTTTCAGACAACCTTGAAAAGATGAGTGCTAGACCAGTGCTGCTTCTGTTGTCTCTCTCTCTCTCTCTCTCTCGCTCTCTCTCTATTCAGGACTCTCTCATCTCACAACAACAACACAACCTGCAATCGCCGACAGTTCAATGCAATATCTGAAAGATTGTGTGGGGTCCGAGTGATAAGTGAAATTCTATTGCAATCTCAATGGTCAAAATAGTCACACGAGCACAACATGAGGGATGGAAGTTTAGGGTTTAAGGTTTAAGAAGTGTGGGGTCCGAGTGATAAGTGAAATTCTATCGGGATGTCAATGGTCAAAATAGTCACACCAGCACAACATGAGGGATGGAAGTTTTAGGGTTTAGGAAGTTGAAAGCACAACGTTTTCAAACACTAATGTCAAATTGCCATTTCAATATCATATATGTCACAATAAACATCATATATTGTATGTTGTAATGGACGAATTCACAAAGTTTATCCCTCTCATGTGTCATGAGCCACAACATTTTGTGTTAGAAAACCCACAATCTCTTGTTGTAGTCATTGTTGTTGTGTTTTCTACCTACCTTCAAACACCCAATAATCCATACCTAGTTACTAATCATTTAGTACTACTAACAACCCATTAGCCCATAGTTACTAATTAACATTTAGTATTGACAAACCCATTTAGTCCTTACCTAGTAGCTAACCATCTACATGCATCTACTTACCTACCTAGTGGTTATTTAATGTCTTGCCTACTTACCTACCTTCAAAGAACTACTTTTTTTTAACCACCAAATAAGGCTACCTAGGTGAAACCTAATGCCGACTCTATTATGGTTCATCCACAATTGAGTCATAACAAGCTTCCAATGGATGGTGCAGTTGTGTCTATTGATTCACTTTAGCCCAAGGATTGGCACATAGATAAGATTTGAGCCTTTCATTACCACTATCTATCTTCAACTTTAATCCAATTGAGGCAATTTGGGCCTGGATGGAATGACAATGGATCCAATGCCTTATTGAAGGTCAAGTTGACATTCTTCTATATGAATGGCTCATGTTTCTTGAAATTGTGTTTCATGGATGCAAAGATGTTAGACTTGTATTGTGCTTTCCAAATCCAAATGTGTTAATGGATATAAGGAAAATAATTGTATGGTAACTTTTGAAATCCATATATACGTTGTCTTATTGATAAATTATTTTTGGTTTATAATTTTAGAATTGTTGATGGATTGAAGAAGCATAAGAAATATGTTAGTCCTACATGATATGAATAGTCTTAAGCAAGGTTTTTTATCTTTTTATTTCTTGATTTTGTGAGGTAGAGTGCAAGCTAAGGTGGACCAAAAATTCAACATTTGAATATATGTTTCAAAATTCAATTCTCTTTTGAGCCCTACAAGGATTAGGTGAAAGAGCAAAAACAATCCATCAATTCCAAAAAAAAATTATATTTATTTTAAACCCCACCTAAAGATAGTTGTTGTATACATGTATGCATAAACCCAATACAAAATGAATATTTTTTCATAGCAATATGAACTTTTGAAAAGACTCATATTTTTAACACTAGATACTTTTTAATAAAAATTCATTAAAGATAACCTACAATTGACATGTTCCAAATATTTCAAAATAAAAATTGTATTGATATATTGTTCAATTAAAATGGAGTCCTAGATAATCATAATATCAATCATTAAATCATTTGAAAATTCATATATATAACTTGATATCTTGGGTGAAAGACCATGAGTTTCACTTTACAAGTCTGTAAATCTTTTAAATTTGTAAATCATGCATAGCAACTCCATACATCGTATGCATACTCAAATCAATAATCTCAAACTAAATCCCTACTAAAAATTGTTAACATGTAAAATAAAAAATAAGGATTGAATTTATACCCATATCACATAAACTATCATTTTGACACTTTAAAGGTAGTCCATGGTAACTTGCATTGATCCTAAACTCACACTAGCAATCATCCAAAAGAGGAATCAACCAAATTTGTGTATAGGTCAAAAGAGGAACACAGAAAAAATTATGAATCCTACTATATTTTGGCAAATCTGCTAGAACCTATTGTCTAGGCTTAAATATGGTGATTTCAAAACAAAATCCTCAAAATTTGGTGACTTTGGAGCACTTATTTTACATAATTCCTATAATATGAACCCCACAGGATTTCTTTTGATTGCCAAGAAATTGTCATCCAAATAATCTCATCCAATAATTACAAATTTTGATAATCCTAGTTTTCATTCAGATGACACAAGCATTTTGTCCATATATCATCCATTTAGCACTAGTACTTCCCTTCCGTCTGCCCAAACCTTGGTCCACACTCCACACACAGCCCCATTAACAGATGGCAGAAATATTATTATTGGTGCACTTATCATATCATATAAGCACATCCTTCCATAAACTTTGTAAGGAAAACAATTAAATCTAACTAGAAACACATTTGCAGGTAACAGAGTCCAAATATGAACTGACCCATTCGTTGTTGGCACCAAGAAAAAGTCTGGTTACAAGGGACAAATTTGTGCCCCACCAGCACATCCTGAATGGTGCACTCACACTTAACCTAACTGGCCATGGGGTTAGTCGCTAGTGATATAGTAACAATACTATAACAAAATGTGTCATTGTATGTACGTAAAGTGATTTCACTAGATTTTGAATGAATTCATTGGTTGTAATGAATGAGACCCAACACTAATTTGGTGTGATTTTTTATACCTGCATAACATTGCTTTTATATGTAAGTACCTCAATATGACATCAAGGTGTAAAGCAATGTTGTGCGAATATGTAGAATCGCACCAAACCCTTATGGTTTATCCAGGCATTTCTATCACCAAGCTCTACACATTCTCTTGGGTCTAGGACACCTTGACCTTTAGAAATGGGTGATCTTCAAGCATTACATTATATCAAATAACTAATGATTTAGAATTAGCTGAAAAGATGATGAACTTTGGACCTAAGGCTTATTTCTTTCAAAGAAATATACTCCATACTTATGGAAAAGTTCTATTCCTATCAACTTTTAGTTTAATTGTAATTTTAATCTTACCTTAAGAAATACAACTTGTTATGTATATAATAAATGAGGTAATCTGAACTATATAGTATAATATAATATAATAATTCCAAGTGGAGTGTCAGTTGTGAGCATCCCAAGAAAGATTTGTCAATAAATGGCGACCTGTTATTAGAACATGTCCCCAAAAAAAATCCTTTTGTAATCTGGCTACCTACAGCAGCCAGGAGTGGTCATCTGGCAAAACTGATCCAAAAAATCTCTTTTTTGATGAAATGCTTTTCAGAAAAAAATAAAATAAATAAACAGTGAATATTGTAACATAATATCCTTTCTTTCCAAAATTAAATTTTAAAAAATCACAACAATGCAGAATTTCTCACCCAAAATAAGACACTGAATCTGAATTATGAAGTTTAGGGTTTACATAATTAAAGAGTAATTATATTTAAAACTATTAGGCTCACTTTAGACGAGCGTCCACGATCCAATTTCCTAGGAACCAATTTGGACTGATTTGAAACAAATTGAATCCTTGAGTTGGACTCTACCTTGATCCCTAGCCTGATTCTTGGTTTTCCAAATCAGAAGCTCTCCTTTTAGGACTGTTTTTAGGTCCAAACCAATTGATTTTCCGTCCAAAACAGGTGCCATGTAGGTTTAGCCTCAATTTGCCATTTTTTGGTCTTGGACCCTCGTCTAAAGGCCTTGGGACCAATTTAAAGCTCTCGACCAATAAGAGTGCTTGAATTCATTGGTCCCTGGACCTTGGACCCTCGTCTAAAGTGGCCCTAAGTGGAATCAATGCAAATACCATATCACAACATGGACCTAACTGATGAACCACAGATGAGTTACCAAGGTTGGTTCCAGTGTCTAACCCTTGTTGGGAAACCTAGCCCCAAGTGTTGCATCCAAAGTCCAATAAGTGCACTTTAGCACAGGCCACACTTATGCCCCTCTAGTCACAAGCTTTAAAGCATTTGCTTTATGTCCATAAGGTTGGCCAGTTCTAAGCTTTTTTGGGTACTCACTTCTATAAAAAAAAGACTATTCACAAAGGGACAGGCCAGACAGATGCTTCATTTCACCGTGTGCAAACAAGCACCCATCAGTGCACCACGATGGATGGATGGATGGATGGATGCATGGATGGATGTATGGATGGATGATACATGGATAAGAAACACTTTTTCCATTGTATTCCTATCCTGGTTTACTATACTAACCATCCACACGCATCTACTCACCTTAATAGCCACCGATGTCAAAGCTCAAATTAACCACAACAACTGAGTGAGTCATAATAGGGTTCCTATGGATGGTGCATTGGTGAGCGCTGGGTCATGGTGACCAATGTTGGCTAGCTGCGGGCCGAATTTGGGCAGCTCCTCTAGCCATTCTGGTTCAGGGAAAAAAAAATTGCAAAATCGATTGCATGGGCTAGACTAGAAGATTATGCAAGTGCAGCTTGACTTACAGAGGTGGGATGAAAATTTTGTAAGCTGACCCATAGGCCCCAAAAAAACCCAAAAAACAAAAAATTCTTCAAACTGCCCATGTAAAAATCTTTTCAGGGTTGTTTTGTTTCAGGAGGCTACCCAGGCATCTTTTTAGGGTTAACTAGCCAACAACAACAAAGACCCAAACAAATATGCTCATCTCATGAGGGGAAAAGGATCTCAGAAGAAACTGCTTTCCTTTAGGAAGCAATGAGTACAAAGAAAAGCCCATCCATCAGGTTGACTTGACTCAGTAAATCAGAGGGCCAAATTTCTTTTACTATCTGTAGGGAGGCCCCACTTGAGCCAGTGGAGTCAGTTGCCAAAGGACCATCTCTCTAGCTTCTCTCTCTCTCTCTGTCTCTCTCTCTGTGTCTGTCTGTGTCTGCAAATCAACTCATCAAAAGCACTGGCATCGACAAAAATGGCAGCACCTTGAACAGTAATTCTAGAATTAGTACTTGGTTTGGGGTTCATTCCATTTCACTGGCAAACCCTTTGACTGGAGATGCTGAACAATGGATTCAACACCAATTAGCCCCTTAAATGTCAGGGTAGACCAACTTGGTCAGCTTTTCTCCAGTGTATATTTTTTGGCTTTTTCTGACCTTTTGAGGGTTAAACTTACTAGCAATGAATGACATTGCACGAGTGAGCGAGCGAGCGTCGAGCGAGCCAAGCCATACAACAAGTGCACTTGAGTAGAGTTACGTTGGGTGCAAGTGGGAAAAGAAAGACAATTAGTTGTGCACCTGGTATTGCAAACGATGATCACACTGTAAAAAAGTTTTTTTCAGCCGTGTCGTTGTTGTTGGCACAATTGGCAATTGTGTAGAGAACAACAATCAGTTGTGCACCTGACTGTTTTGTAATTGTTTGATCAGCCTGATCAAACAAAGGAGTAATCAAGAGTTCATGGCACAAATGGCAATTGGAGAGAGACAATTTATTTGTGCACCTCTGACAATATCAGCAAACAATGATGGACGCTGAAAAGACAACTGAGAAAGTAAGGATGGAGAGTGTGTGTGCATTCAGTACTGCTCTTTGCACAAGCTTGCCTCATGCCCTTCCCCCCCATTCACTACATGATCTGGTGCCACATGCTGGCATGGACCAGTTGTAATATGGGTATCAGAAATGGGCACCAAACTGCTGTTGGTTATCGGGGTGGGTAATCTTTGATCTGGTCACTGAGAGACCACAAAGATGCCCGCAGTTCTTTTGCTGGTTCTTTCATGAAACCCACCAGTTTGTTCTTTGAGTTTTTGAAATAACCGGAAGCAACTGCACATGTTTCAATTCTTGATTCCTTTCCCCGCACCCCCCAGAAAACCAGAATGGGCAGTTCTTTGATTTTTCAACTTCCAAAAAACCAGAACCAGGGGTTGGTTATTAACAAAATCAAATACCCGTCGCCCAAGATTGGTATGCACAGGTTGGATCCACTTGAGCAACCAAAGCTCAACTGCAATCTCAAGCCATCTCAATGCTTTCAGTTTAGAGACTTGGGGTTGGGGAAGTTGGGTAAATTTTTCTTTTAAAAAGTATAATTTATAATCTCTTTGAATACAAATAGGATGCTTAGAATTGGATTATGAAATTAAGTATTCTCAATTTCAATCAAATATATTTTATTATTTCATAGCATATAAAATAATACCCTGTTTATCTCTTGTGGAATTCCATAAAATATACAAAGAGTGAATTCCCCTAGCTTCAATATCCATTATGCTGGAAAACAAAGTCCTTCAAGTTTTCAACCACTACAAATGGCAAATGCAAAAGAAATGTAATGTAATATTTCTTGTATACATAATAAGAAAGTTCACCAACTCTCTTGTAGCTACCAAATTCTAGACTGTTTTGTAAGCATCATTTTGCTCTTTGAATTTTTGTTGCAACTGTCTCAATTGTTTCTACACACATTAATTTTTTGTGTATTAGAATACGTTTTTTGAGTATCAGAACTAGCACTTTATTTTCACGTATTACAATGCCCCAACTAACCAAGACAACATATACACTAAGCAAAAGTTTTATGTTGTTCTAATTGTTTAGAAGTGGAGAAAAAACTGCCTCATGAAACTACTGTTGTTTGGCAGGTTGGTGAGACTATCTCAAGGTTTGAGTGCAAGGGCTTTGTTCTGAAAGGATTAAAGCTTTTCCAGACACCTGAGAAGCTTGCACAGGTAAAAGTTCTAAGCAAGATTATCAAAACACCTGTATCTATCGCACTCTGTTCTGTTGCATATTCTTCACATTTAGATTCTCAGATTATTATGATTCCGCCCCCAGATTGATTTATTGGAGGCTTGAGCTCCTTTGGGAGCTCAAATTTGCAGAATCATTACTTTGAGCTGAAGGAGAAGCCATTCTATCCAAAACTTGTCAAGTATATCATATCCAGCCCGTGTTTTTTCTTTGTTGCCTTTCCATTTGTGATGCTGGAAAATGGTTTGGAACTTGTATGTATTGCAATATGGCTTCATTTGTCACATCTTGATTTTGTCTTGACTTCTCTCAAGACATCTGCAGAATGTCTGTAGGATGCCTTTCTTCCACAGAATGTCAGTAGGATGGATGCCTTCAGACAAAATCTTAATCCTTTACCACGTTGTGCTCAATCAATCACATGGGTGGTAGGCATGGGAAGGACCTGGAGTCGTTGCATCTGCACAAAAGCTCATAGGAGTGACAAACCCCCTCCAAGTGGAACCTGGTACAATCCATGGGGATTTCAGGATTGAAGTCAGACAGTGAGCTTCATATCAGCAAAGCTATGATTATGTTGGCTTCCATTGTGCAGGTAATTTCCAAGGTCTCTCGCCTGACTGACCTAATTCTGTGTGTTGATTATCTGATATTGTTCTTTGGCTTGTGGCAGCAATGTGGTGCATGAGAGTGATAGCCCTGAGAATAAAGAATGAGAAATTGGTGTGACATCTTCTAAGCTTGCAGCTCCTCATGCTGAATTAACTGGTTTGTCCTTTCTCTGGTGCAAAGAGGTTGCAAGCAGCAGGCTGAACCTCAGATTGATTATGCTGAGGTTCTGACACAGGTTCATGCTTTAGAAACACAGGTTCATGCAGAGGTTCTGACACGTGAAGGCATGTTTCTAAAGGGGTTCAGGTTATCTATGTTGCATGCTCCGAATCAAGTTCTGGAACCTATTCTGAAGCACAAGAGGAGGGCTATAATGAACCTAAACATATGTAAATTGCAAGGCATAGGAGGGGGAGGGATACTACACTCTTAAGAGTGGGAGTGAGCTTACACCGATAAGGTTTAAATTTCAACATCAACCAACCAGCCCTTGGATTGAAATTCTGATTGCAATCTTGCAAAAATCATGCCCTCTTCTTCCACAGAGCATGGACAACCAAAGCATTGTTTTGCTTGGGCAACAAAGAAATTGCATCTAGGCCTCACTAAGCAAAAGACCTACAATAAGGGCAATGGGAAGGATGATCTTGCTCGAATGATTGCACACCCATGACCACAATTTCACACTGACCCCCATTTTGGTTCATCAAAATAAACTCTTCCTTTATCACCTGGTAGGCAGTCAGTCACCAAGGTTGAAGGCAAATGAAGTTACAACCATACCCACTTTGGATGGACACAATCCCTCCTCTTGCTCATGATTGACAAGTTTCAAGTGATTTCTTCCCAAATTTTGCTATTAGAAGGGCATCAGCTCTACCTGCATATTCCATGAGATAGTCTTTCATTTCAAACCCTCCATGAAGAATCCCGAGTTTCACTCTTCATTGCTTAGAAACTAGATTGTAGAAACAAAATCTAGTCACCCAACTTTCATTCTTCATTGCTTAGAAATGAACTCTGACAGTTGTCACCAGATGAGTAGAAATGAACCGGATAACAGGCAGTTGTCACCTGGATATTTGATAACCTACACTTCTGCATAACCTCCAGTTATTAAGCAAATTTTTAATAAACTATCCATCAATCAAAATATTGATATTGATATTGATAACCTGTGTGATCCCCCAAAAAAAAAAAAAAACCTACCTGGAAGTTATTTCTTAAAAAGCAATAACCAGCCAACACTGGTATTTCCCCACAAAGGTAACAATTTTATGCAAATACCAAATTTTGCAGATTATCATCATTTGGACGGGACACTAACATCAGAGATGTGATTCCCAAAGTCACAAAATGAGTTATCAATTTTACCATGGTCTTTTTTGCGCTTGAGCAGAGGTGACAACTCCGGGAAGAGCAATGAGGCAAGCTCCCGACTATCATCCTGCATTTAACAAGGTGTTAAGTGTTTGAATCCCTTGGCTCAGAAAAACCCAAATTATGAAAAGACCTCAAATTCAGATGCTATCAGCCCTGGCACATAAACCCTAGAAACCCTTTCAATGTAGTGAGAGATAGGGCAGAAGAACTTCATCCTTCCTTCTCAGCAAGCCTCTGTCATGCTATGTACTAAGCATTGACAAGATTTGAAAAGAGTCAACATGATGTATCATTACTAATGTGAGGTACAGCAACACTTTACATGAATTGTTACCTTATCAGGACTGATCTTGTTACCTTAGTGTACTCTCAGCCATAAATTCCTGCTGCCATCTTCCATGCTTGTGCCTGTATGGGGACCACTCAGAAGCCTGAAGCCACCAAAATGCCAACCCATGCTCCATAGCCAAAGCCCATGCTATACCATCACTACAGAATGTCCACAGTTGCATTATCTCATCATGTAGTTTGCAAAATAAAGCTCACCACATAGCACCATGGCATGTAGGGGTAGCCAGTAGCATTAAACAATACCTATGGACAACATGCTGTCATAAGATACTGACTACAAACCATCTTGACCTTTGCTAGATTCAGGTATTCATCAACAAAACATTCCTTCAGTGACTCCACAAGCGAATGTTGAAATTCACTGACCTGTTTGCCATCCTTGGGATATGGCTGGGCTTGCTCCACATATGCTATACTCCCTACAAACCCATTTTATACCACTGTGAACCCAGAATCAACAATTACAGTCTCACAGAAAAAAAGAATCATAGGGTTCCTAATTCATATGCATGTGTGACTCCTGGAAAAGGAAAGGAAAGGATGGAGGGCACCTTGAGGTGCATTCAGTTGTCATACAAGGGCGGCAATGGAGCATGTATCATGATGGCATCACATGGTTTTCCCAATGACCACTTTCACACATGGAACATCGAGCACCTGCTCACTCAGTTCCGATTGTTGATCCACAACTGATTAGTGAAAAGTATGCCAACTATGAAATAAAATCACATGGTGGAATGGTCAACAATCAACCTCCAAACACATGTATCCCATCCATAGCACACTGAAATGTGAAACTCTGTTTTTCACATTCTGATGCTTCAACCATAAACATTCTTCTTACACCAAGAAAATCCCTTATTTCCTCCTGCATTGCAATTCCTAGACCTCTGTAGGCAATTCATCTAAACCACATCATTCTCTTCTTCAACATCATCCAGAAATTAGAAAAGGGTGGGTTGACTTGGACAGGGTTATAAAACCACTCAAGAACCTCAGCTGAAGCACCTTGGTCTTCAGACTTGATGACAGCAAGAGCACCTGAGACATCTGGATCAACACGTACTATGTACACATTGCTTGTTGGAATTGTCACCCACCAAAGCAGTGCTGAATCCTCAACCACCCAGGAACATTCCACTAGTTTTCCAAACAACCAAGGAACATTCTAGGAAAATTTTGTGACAGGACAAAAGAGAACACCCAAGACATCAAAACTCACAATGGGACAAGCAGTGTGATTAGAAAAATAATTTTGCAAGAGTTTTTATCCCTGAAGGAACTGCATACCTCCTCAGGGGCACTCATGACAAGGTCCACAGACTCAAGAACAGATTCATCATCCTCCATATCCACTATGTCTTCCAAGCCATTGTCTAGAATGGATGAGGATTCTGAAAAGGAATCTGAAATCTGTGCAGGTGTGATTGTTAACTGTATTTCTAAGCATTTCTTAGTCACCTCAACAGCCCTGGTGCTATGAGCCTGTGAAGCAAATATCCAATGTGAGCATCACACCATCAAGAAAACACACATCCACAGCTTCCTTACATGAATGTTAAACCAAACCAACAAGAAGGTATAAATCCTTGAGACCAAAAACACCACCTTCACCATATTGTGAATCCTTGTGTTTATAGTATGCAATTCCACAGAGGTTGCAGGCCTTGAGAGCTTGAAATGCAGAACTGGTCGGCAAAGAACCCATTTATTGCAAGTGCCAGAAGCTGATGGATTGCTAGATTGGAACTCTGACCACCTGGAGGGAAATTGGGTTCTGTGTGGGAAAAAAGATGACAATTGGGAGAGAGCTCCTTGTCTCAGCATTGTCCCTGCTGCCGTGTATACCCTGAGCTTGCTTGTCACAAGTCTCATGTGGGCATTTATTCCCTTTTTTTAGAGAATCACCAACATTGCCCTGCAGATTTGACCACAAGTGCATTGCAAAGTTGACAAAAACTCAGCAACATGCATACTACTCAAGTGGCCACAAATTGCAGAAAACATCCAGTTGGTTTAGAAGCAGCAAAATCTCTTTCTTCACAGACTGTTGCAGACTCTCAAAACAATGTGGGGAAAATGCAAGCAAGCTTCCACTACCTACAGAAAGTCTCAGATCTATTTGGCTGGCAATAGCCACAAGATACCCTAAACCCTAAACCTGATGCAATGCCAGCTAATTACCTCATCTTCTGAACCATTTCACTCACAGAACACCAATTGGGTATCATCACAGAACTGATTCCTGCAAACTACCATAATGTGCCTACCAACTTGATGCAAAGATGCAACAAATAATGTTCATTCACACAAAAAGACTGTGCCTGAGAATTGCTCCTTTTTCTGAGGGCACTCAGAACACAAGAGTAGACATCACAATACTTTGGTACACTTCCCCTTTCAGCAGGATTTGTTATCTCTCTTGCAAACAAGGGTTTAGAGACTGATTGTCACCGCAAGGATGAAACGTCAGTCATGGGTTACTCTAACTTTTTTCAATTTCGCTAGGCCTTTCACCAAACTTCTCCTTGAAAGCATCCTGTCGTTGCACCCACATTATGTGTCCCTGCAGACCATCACAAAAAACCCATCTTCAAATTCTTGACCTAATTTCAGAATCAACAAAACCAATCGATCATATTATATTCATCAACTCTCCTGACACGCACTTGCAGGATACTTCTAAACAACTACTTCAAAGCAAATAAAAGACGACTTCGGGTTTACAAAAGTTTGCAAGATTTTGTACAGCGATACTTTCTCCCTTCTGCCATTTGCGAGCTAGGACCTCCAAAACAAAACCCATAAAAAGTTACAAAAAATGCAGCTATTACAAGAGATGGAAATACCCACCTGAAGCGCAGCAGCCCAAGCGATCAGAAATGCTCCAACTATTGCCCTTTTGTCCATCGCCTGTGACAGAATCGCAAGCTCTTCCTTCTGTCGTCAGTCCCCCTCCTCCAACACCCCTCAGCGAAGCTTACGAATGTGCACAACCTTAGGATTAGGGTTAGGGTTTTAGCCAAAAGAGAGAGAAGTCAGGAGGTCAAATCCCATAAATCCCATCAATTGCAGATACCCTAAAAAGAGGGCATGGCACCAAATTTGTGCAACTAAAGGTCTCCTTCCATTAGGCTGTTGTGATCACCTATTCTGCCTCAATAGCAACTTTTCATTACATCTTAGCTCTTATCACAGCCTCAACAGCAACTTTTCGTTACATCTTAGCTCTTATCACAGCCTCAAGAGCAACTTTTCATTACATCTTAGCTCTTATCACAACCTCAACAGCAACTTTTCATTACATCTTTCCCTCCAGCTCTTATCCAAGTAGCATTTCAACTCTATGGGTCAAGCATTGACTGAAATCCACGGTGACACAGAGACCTGTGAAATCCAAAGATTTCAATTGCTTTTCAATATCTTGCTATCATCACAATATCTCATGTGCAATGAGATAATTTCAATGAGATAATATCATAATTTCAATGGCTTTTTAACTACCTTGTTATTATCAAAAATATCTCATGTGCAACTATGATGACAACAACACGCTAATCAAAACAAGGGGGTGTGTCACACTGTGGCCTTCCCATTTACATTAGAAAGTATCTTAAGGCAAAAGAAGAATTATGGAAATTCACATATTTCACCATGCCAAAATATAATCTTCAAAAAATCCTCTAAAAGAAACCAAAATCCTTCAAGATATCATTATAACTCTGTAATAACTAATCTCAAGTTTCAACACAAGCCAAAATATCATCTTTCAAACAATCCTCATATAAAAATACTAGACCTATTATTATTATTATTATTATTATTACCTAGGGGCCAAAATCCCTTAAGCTACTATACTCTATAATGAATCTAAACACAATATCCTTGCCTTCTTGGTAGGCAAGGCCAATAAACCCTAATGTGACTTCTCCACCCGCACTCCCCTCCCGGGTGCATGCCAAGCCATCTCATTGGCTATGTGAATTTTCTATTCCTCAAAATTTGTTCAACACCAATTTTCGGCCTAGACAAATATCCCTTCCATGATGAAATTTATGCACCATTCCCCACATCATCATCATCATCATATTGATAGTTCCATGATCGTAATAAGCCCATGGCCAAAAGTTCCAATTCTTTGAGATTGGGCATAATGGCCAATACATATATTGTGTTGCTCTTCTCACACATAGTGAAATTCTTCTCTTCTTCTCATGAAAACAATTTCAAAGAATTCCAATCTATTATTATTGTAATGTACATTTCATCATATAATCTCCCAAAATCGTAAAGACCAGCTCTGATTTTTTTTTAGTTAAGTTGAGGGCGTGTTACGGAGTGTATTTTTCCTCCACTATTTGGGGTCATTTCAAAAATCAGAATGGTCGTTTTGATGAGTGTTTTGTTTTTCAAAACATGCCCCCATTTTATTTTATATTTCATGTGATACCTAATGGGTACCTTCCGGGTATCACAAAGGGGGAAAAAAAAAAGAGAAAAAACAATTGGAGCAAGTATTTACTAGTGTTGGGTGGTTTTCACTATTTTAGAGAACCATCAGTTTCGATTCTTTAAGGTTCTATGTGAGAATCGATTTTGTTCTTGTTTTTTTTTTTTTTAAATTGAGTGTTGGTGAGAACCTACCCAGTTATCAATATTTGAATATATATATATATATAAGCCAGTTATGAAGGTAGTCAATTTTCACAAGTTTGATAATAGTTGGTTTTCTTGGTTAGTTCTCACAATCCGGATACCAAACTTGGAAAATTAAAAACATTATTCACTAAAAATTGGGAATTTTTTTAAAATAATCTATGATTTCATGTATCCAAAATTTCATCTCTTTCAAAAGCTTTTCAAATTGTTCTAACTTTTCTTTCAAAATTAAGTCCATCTGAATGAGTTCTACAAAGCCAAAAAGAGATTCATAACCAAGAGTCTTAGGGTCATTAGGCCAATTTTTGTTCACAAAAATCAATTTTTTAAAAAAATCAATTATAATCGACATCTTTTTTAATTTGTAAGTATGCTAATTAAGGAAAAATTCTTTCAATCTCAATTTCAAACATTGTTTCATGTTTTTCCAACCACCAAAGAAAGCATTTCATCTCTTTAACATCCACTTGAAAACACTTGAACATTCAAAAAAAAAAATTGAAAAGTTCATTTGTTAGTTCGCTTGTCCTTGCTACCATTCCAAAAATATCAAAACTGCAATCATGACCCACTTTCTAGTTAGTAAGGTTCTTCTCATATTCAATTAGTGGATGCAAATGATGATAGCTTTTTAAAAGCATTGGATATAAAGACTTTGTGTCATATTCTTCAACAATGACTACTCCTTATTCAAGACTAATGAATGAAAACACTAATCCAAAAAAATTTAACCTTGCATCTAACATCAAGGCTAACATAGTCTTGAATGAAAACACTAGTTTTTTCTTTTGCTAATTTGGATAACCAATAATTCTCAAATATGTGAAAACATAGACATATAAAATCAGGGAAAATTTTCAAAAATAATGATAACCACCCAACACCAATTGATACCTAGGTTGAATATAAAGATCTATAACCTAAAATTATGACTAGATGTAAAAGGGGAGCATAGGATTGTTTAATATCAAAAGGTGTTTTAATTTTCGGTTGGATGTTCCATATTCACAATATATGAACATCCTTGACTAGGGAATTATGGATTTTTTTTTTTAAACTCAAAATAACTAGGTTTGTTTGTTGTATTTTATATGTTGCAAGTGATGGCAGACAATGCATTGAAACCATTATGGATGGTTGGTTTGCTGTTAACCACCAACATGTGGTGTGTTTTATTGATTTTTGGTGTTTTTTTTTTTTTTGATGGTGGATGTTCAATTTGTGGCAAGCAATGAACACAAAATGACGAAGGATGATAGAAATGGGGCATGGAACTGAAATTTAAGGAGGTGGGTATTATGGGATATGAACATTCAACCTTGAGAGAAAATTAAGTAGTCGATATCTTATTCTTTGTGTTTGTAATGTATAAGAATTACAAACAAAGGATTTTGTCCTTGTGATAAAATAATATGTTGTTCCAAATTTTGTGCAAGACATTGTTAATCCTTTTGTTATGCACATGAAACATGTTACAGATCTAAGCAATTTTTATAAATAAATAACAAGATGATGTGGTGGGAAATGATGAAAAACGTAAAGGAATGTAGAATATAATAAAACCATAATTATTTGTTGAAGAGAGAAGGGGAGTGAAGAGTTCAAACAATGTTCAACTTTTGGTGATGGGTAAATGCATAGTTTAGTGGTTCATTTTAAGCAAATACAACTCTCACAAAAGTCATAAGCAAGTTTTTATAAGTAATCCATATGGATATGGTTTTAATTCTTAAGGTTTTCATTAGTGTAATCTTTGATTATTTTAGTTTTAGTCACTTATAAAACTTTTTAAAACTAGGTCAAAACCCATGTTGAAAAATATTGCTATTAATTAGTATGGTGAAATCATTTTGAAAATCGTAAAAGAAAAACCCATAAAGTTCATAAGAATAAAAGCCCATTTAAGTATACCAACATGGGGCACAAAAATTTTGAGAAACAAAAAAAAAAAATCATTTCAAAAGGACTTTTGAAAACAGCGTCCAATTCTAACCCTTCAAAAGTTCATAACCACCATTTGGTTAAGGTTTCACAAAATAAGATTTCACAATTAACTTTATTATTTAATTCTTCAACCCATGTTTAATCACAATAAAAAATTTGGAGTGGAATTCAATATGAATTCTTGAATTTTTTAATCATCCAATCAACTAACCAATCCATGTTTTTTCCAAAAGTCCATTATTTATAAAGAATGCACTACTTTCAAAAAATAATTGTGCAAATGTCTCCATAATCAAGTTGTTAATCTAGAATGAGTCATCATTTAATGTATTTAAAATTAAATCATTCACCATAAGCATCTAAACACAAAATACTTGCAAAAATCAAGCTTGTGATGCAAAAAATGGTCCACTTTACCTTGCATTTACCCTAATGTCTCAAGGTTTTATCACCAAAACCTCTCAATAAACTTATTCTATTTTTTGTGAATCCAATTATGTGTGATCTTCAAGGTTTGGGTTTCAATCTAAACTTATATAATGGGAATAAGGAACATTTCATAGTTTGGAGTGAAACATTGCAAATACTAAAAGGAGTTTGGGTCTTATGTGTATTGGCTCTAAGATCTACTAGGCTTTGGGGAATTGAAGGAAGATTATGGGGATGAGAGTGTGTTAAAAGGTTTAAATGTTTTATATTTATAGAGGGATCCTTTAAGCATGATTGTTTAAGCACGTTGATGTTAAAAGCCATACCTAATATTTCATAATGTTCTAAAAGAGGTTTTAGAAGGATTTGATGCCAAAACCCACATCATTTTTGTAGTAGAATTAGGTGATATGTTAGGATTGGAGAAAGGCTAGCTATATTGAAAAACTAAATGGCTTTTAATTTGGGTGCATGACAAAACCTATCTGTTGTTTGAATTCTTCTAAGTCTAATAATGTACCTATTGTTCTTGCCATGGTTATCAACACAAGTTTATTGTGTTTATAAATTAACATTTTCTTTTTTCAGCTATAGGTCTACTTGGTTTTAATAGCTATTACAAACTTCTTAGGCCATGATTTGATGACAATAGTTGTGTGAATTTTATTTTTCCATAAGTTTGTATTATCTAAACAAAAATGTCATGTGTTTAAAACACGTATGAAACATGTACAAATAGAATGAAATATTTTCATCCATAATAAAATCTTACATCATACTTATATGTGTTTCATATGTGTTTTAAATGCATGATATATGTCATGTCTAAATAATACAAATTTATGAAAAAATTGATTTCACATATTTATCAAATCATGACCCATGAAGTTTGTGATAAGTGTTTTTCAAACTATTGATATAAGGTTCTACAATCTAAACTCCTAAAATAAGATTTAATATTGAAAAGGAAAGTCTTAAGCACTAGACCACACTAGCCCTCATGTGTAAAATGTTTAAGGTTTATTTAGATTTAAAGAAATTATCAAAATTTGAAAAACCTCGAGGAAAAAAAAATTACTATTAGACCACACTACTTTCATGTGCAAAAGGCTCAAGAAGGTTTTTTTTTGTTTTAAAAACAAATTTAGACCTAATTTTGTTTAACACCTAGAAAATCAATTTAAATAAATAAAAACCTAACATCCAACCCAAGGTTTTTTTGTAGCAACAAAAAAAGTTGGCAACAACCTCCCTAAAGGATTTTTTTTTTTTTAAAACAAGATTTTTGGCAAATTGAGATTTTTTAAAAAGTCACATCACTAACATGATCACTTGGACATAGACAAGTGTCATTAAAAAAAAGATGTCAAAAATGTTACCTTGCCAAACAATAATGAAAATGAAAAAACAATGTTGATGGCCATTTTGTTGTTCCATTTTGGAGCAATCACAACCATCTAATTCACCAAAAACTTTCCATCCTAAGGTTGGAGGTTGCCAAGGAGGTAACTTAATAAGGAGGATGTAAAATTATACGGTACCCAAGCCCAATTACTAGACTCTAGAGGCTAGTTGTTGAATTGGGACTCTGCAACGACAAAAGCTCAAACTTGGAAGCTTGGAAACTGATTGTTTACCATAGCTTGCAACTTGTAATTTGTGTGAAAATTGTGATGCAACATCTTGGCAATTGCATTTGACTTGTGAATTGTGACACTGAAGAATCAAGAAGCTCCAAAGCAAGTTACGTTGAAACAAATTACGTCAATGTAGTTCAAGCGCACGTGAAATCTTTTTGAGTGCATTGCACCACATAATCTCAAAAAAAAATTGTGAATTTTCAATGCATTGCGTGTTTTTGTTGTGATTATGTAAACTTAGGATTTTATTTTTATTTTTCTTTGTCTTGAAAATTTGTTTGTAGGCAACAAGTGGATTTGTAATGTGTTAATCACAAATATTCAAGCACTTGAATTTTTTTGTTTGTCATTGCAAGTAGCAAGAGTTGCTACTACTATAGCCTGTTCATTAGTGGTGTTGTTGTAGTGTGTTCAACCTTGGTGTTACTACACGTTAATGGCATTGTTGTAACATGTTCATCAGTGCTACTATTACAACATTTTCATCAGTGTTATTACAACACAACATGTTCATCAGTGCTACATCACAACGTAGCATGTTCATTAGTGTTGTTGTTGCAACGTGCATTAGTGTTGTTATTGTAACGTTTAGTGTTCATGAATGCTACTATTGCAACATGTTCATTAATGTTGTTGCTGGAGTGTGTTCATCAATGTTGTTGCTAAACATCAATGGCGTTACTACAACATTGGTGTTTTTACTCAACATTAATGTTCATCAATGTTGCTATTGCAACATTGGTGGTGCTACTACAACATTGGTGTTTTTATTCAACGCCAACGTTCATCAATGTTGTTGCCGCAACGTCGGTGGTGCTACTACAACATCAATGTTTTTATTCAATGTCAATGTTCATCAATGTTGTTGTTGCAACGTCGATGGTGCTACTACAACATTAGTGTTTTTATTCAACATCAATGTTCATCAATGTTGCTGCTACAATGTTAGTGGTGCTAACACAACATCAGTGTTTTTATTCAACATCGATGTTCATCAATGTTGATGTTGCAACATTGATGGTGTTATTACAACATCAATGTTTTTACTCAATGTTAGTGTTCATCAATGTGTTATTGCAAAACATCAGTGGTGTAATTAATGCAACATTGATGGTGCTAATATAACATTAATGTTCATCAATGGTGTTGTTGCGACATCAATGGTGCTATTACAACATTAGTGTTCATCTTGGATATGTGGGTATTAGGTAGTTGAATGGTTTTTTGTTTGTCATCATAGGCATTAGATAATGCAACATGCTAGTCACGGATGTGTGCACAACTAAAGCTTGAAGGTTAACAACAAATCTTCACTATGAAATCAAGATTTTTTTTCAAATCAACCTTGGTCCTATAAAAACAAATTGTTGAAATTTATTTTGCTTTTGTTTGTATAAAGAGCCTTATTTCTATTTGGTTTTGAGTCGATCTTATGCATGATGGGCCCACCAAAAATTCCATTAAATTTCAAGTAGAAGGTTTTGTTTGGTTGTAGGTTTCCTACATCTCCCCCAAAACCTTTTGCCCCTAAATCACCCCTACTTGAAGCATTGAATGAACCCCATGCACATTCTAATACTCCATCAAACAATCATGTATCTATTGCTGCAAAATGGTTTGTGCATAAACATGAACCCCAAGCTTAGAACTTTGAGTTTGGAACGTAAAGTTTAATGTGATTTTAATCCACCTACATGGATGAATATGTCCATAGAAGAATGATTTAATGTGGATGAATGTCATTTTTCATGGATGAATTTCATTTATGATTTGGATTAAATAAATAAATCATTGGATGAAATTCATCCATGATTGGAAGAAAAATAAATTCAAATTTATTTTTATCCATCCTCATTTGTTGTCCAACATTAATATTTCATGATAATGAAGGAAAATATGATGATGAAACCAAAATGATTTAAAAATTTTTGTTTAAAAAATCATTTTCATGAACAATGTTAAACAATTCCAAAAATATTATCATGGAATGAGTGTCACCCTTCCCCCCCCCCCTATCCAATTGTTGTTAAAAAATTATGTATTTACTTCGTGAAAATTGGGGTGCTTTGAAATAAATAATTATTAAAAAAGTCTCATTGCCATCTATGATAGCAAGTTGTTTGAAGAAAGCTAATTAAGGTGCCTAAAACTGAATTTTAGTTTATATCAAAAACTCACTATCATTAATGACATTATGTATTTTTTTTTAAATTCTAAAACATTCAAAATTCATTGTTGTTAACAAATGGTTAAATTTGAAAAAAATCATGGCACCTTTGACAAAGAATTTTTTTTAAAACCTAATTGTTGCTAATGATAGTTATAAATAAATTTGAAAGAAGTTACAAGGCACCTTTCGAGGAGGGGGAGGAAAAGACCCATTGTGGTCAACAACACTAGGTTAGTTTACCCAAAAGAATATAATAATTATATTAATTAATAAACTAATAAATTTTTAAAACAATGATCATGGGGTGGGTGTTAGCATAGTAATGGTAATATAGTTAAGACATTTTTAAAATAATGGCATTTAAAACCATAGCCATGAAATACATCTATAATGGAATTTACATTATATTATTTCACAAATGTTATATATATATAATTATATTGTGGGTCATGAAGCTCTAGTTAATTAAAATTATGAAACAAAAATCCATAATAATTTTATGATAAAATAGAACATTCATCCATAATTTTGATGGAAGTTCTATTTATTAAAAAATGTACTAAATGCAATTTTTCATCCATCCATTAGATGAATGAAAAAAATTCATCCATAATGAAGATGAATGCTTACATTCATCCCCATGTTTGCTTCTAGGTTAACTGGTATAACATTCATTTTATAGTTAAATTCTTGGGCTTTATTTGCATGTGTAGGGGAAAAATCATTTTACCATCCCAAGTTCCAATTCTAGGTTTTAGACTTAGGCTCTAGGCTCATGTGGTAGGTTGCCTCTCTATTGCAACTATCATAGATTTGGAACATGACCTTGAATTGCCAAAATCCACTATGAAGAAACAAAAATATGAACTACGCCATAAATTTTAGGATGTTTGGGTAGCACGATTGCCATGAATGCAATCTATCATTGATGGGGATGGTTTGGTGAGTTTTATAAGGTGTAAAGTTTGTTCAAAAGTTGAAGGTAGAAATAACTTACTAATCCCCAAGCTTGATTTCTTGTTAAAACATTCAGGGAAGAGGAAAGCTACTTTTGTTATTCTTGGGGTGAAAGTTAGAGAATTCTATAAGAATAAAAAATGTGCACATGCAAAAAATCAAGTTTTGTTTACCCAAATCCTTACTAATTCTATTTTCCAACTTGTTATTAATCAAGGTTTGGCTTTTAACAAAAGAAAATTTGTTTAGTTTGTTATAATTTTGTACTTGTTATCTTGTGGCAAACCCATTACAAATTTCAAGAATATGAAATCTCTTTTTGAATTTTTGAAAGTTAAGCATTGTCCAAAAAAACATTGGTTTGATAACGTAGGTTGGGGTATGGTTTAGGCTCTCCATACCATTGTCATGCAAGTTATGAAGCTTGTATTGCATAAGGCTAATGTGTTTGTTTTGTCTTTTGATGAGGTTACTTCAATTGACAACTAAGCTTGGCTTTCAATCCATGCATATACTATTTAAAACTAGACAAAGGTCCCTATGTTATTGTTTTTAGAACTTGCAATTGATGGCTTTAATGTAGCTAACTTGACTATAATCATTACATAAGCAATTTTTGTTAATGGAAGTATTTCAATCCTTGATTTCATTTCCAAAAAATTAATATCTTTTGGTGTTAATGATGTTATTGTATTCTAGGGTTTCCGCACAAGTGTTACTATCCAGCTCCAATCCCAATTTGCTCCATTCATGACTGGTGTTCATTGCATGGTGCATCGGACAAACCTAGCTGTCCAAACCTTTTCTATTCCACTTGTGGTCAGTCATCTTGAGGTAGTCATGTAATCACTATATAAATATTTCTCTAGCTTTCCAAAGAGGCATTTGGCACTGGTTAAATTGGGGAAGATCATGGAAATAAAGGGCTTGAAGATCTTAAACAATGTCAAGACACGTTGGATTTTTATGTCAAGTCCATTTAGACGGGTGTTATAAGAATATTGTCCATTATTGCCAAAAATGGCATTTGATAGCCCTACAATCCAAGCTTTTTCCCTCAACTTGGAACATCTAACTAATGTTGAGGCTCTCTTGAGCCTTGCTTGTATTGTTCATCTTTTAAGCATTGTGAAGAATTTGATTAAGCTTGCACAAGCTTGAGATGTTTTTGTCATTGATTTGGTGCAAGTAATCAAATTGACCCAAGTAGAATTACATGAAATGTTATTGGATCCTTTATTACTTTCAAATATGATTCATTTGCATCTTTCTAGACTCTTGCAAAAGGTAAGCATGAAACAATTTGAATGAGATGGTTTACAAATTTGAATAGTGGCATTGATCACTTGGCATTTGAATGCCAAACAAACCACATTTGAGCAGAAGCTCGTGATTTTAACACCAAGGTGAAATGGTATGTGACAAAGGACATTTTTGAAGCAATTGTGGCAGGTGTGAAGTTCCGATGTTTGGAAACATCTTCAAAAGTAGTGGTTGAACTACACACATGTTTTCCAATACATGAGTTACATGAGGCATTAGGTATTGTGTATCTTCACTACTGGTTGCTTTATGATTATGATGAATCATTCAACACCCATTTGAATGTTTTGAAGGCTTTCTTTTGTACCCCAAAAAAAATAGGGGTTGCTGAACATGTGGTTCTTGAAGTGTTGTGTGCATCTACTCTAGATGTGCAAAAGTTCATGTTCAAAATTACAATGAAAAGTAATGCCAAGGCTACTTTGGGCCCTCTTAATACTATCAACCCCTTGACCAAAATGTGTAGGATCATCTTTCATTTTATTGTCCTATCTCGTAACATTTCAAAGTATGCAAAACTAACACAAATTGCCATGATTCAAGTGTTGGGTTCAATGGAAGATGAACAAGTATTCAATAACCTAAATTTCATCAAAACTAATATTTGTAATCAATTGATTGACAACTTGGCTTTGTGTGTTCACATGTTTGGGCAATCATTTTTTATAATGCACAATTTTCCTTACATGAAGTTGTGGGGATTTGGTAATCAGAGAAGTGTTGATATGCCTTGAATGCTTAAAAGCTTTCATTGTAGGTTGCCTAGTGCAAAACAATCTTTGGGTTGTTGTTTTGTTTTCATTAACTACATTATGATTCTATTGTTTTTGTTGGGTTTTTAACTTGTTATATGTGAATGGGGAACAAAATTTTCATGGACTTAATATTCCTTTGTTTTTATGATCCCCATTAATTTAGTGACCACTCCCTTCCAAGTTCTTGAATATGTTTTCTTTTTGCGTTTAAGAACATTATTAACTTACTGGTTTGTAGGAAACATTATGTTGTAGTGGGTTGAATTTTTATGACTAGGGTTCAATCCCCCCATAATGTGATTTGATGAAGACTTAAAACTTTTTAAAAATGTGCCATGTTACATCTAGGCAAGTTTTCATTGTTGGCTCACCACTTGAGCCAATTTTGAATGCAACCTTAGATGATGATTGCTAGAGATTTCTATTACCACCCCTTTACGTTGCCAACAATATTCATAAAGATCAAATTTTCTTTTGCCAAATTTGCACTAGTAATAGAAAAAAATTGCATAATTTTCCTTCACACCTTTGGCATATTCACAAAGTGTGCAATTCTTTCTTTTATATGGTGGCAAATTGTGCAACTTTTCTTTTAAAAAAAAGAAAAAAAAAAAAAGAAAAAAAACCCCTCCTTCAAACTTTCACACATGAAAGTTAGTGTGGTCTAGTAATTAGGGCTTTCCTCCTTTTTGCAAAGGTCTTGCATTCAAACATCATTATCTTGATAATCAATTTGAAAAACCAATAAGTGTTCTATTTAAATGCAATTTTAAAGCTAGGTGAATATTTTGAAAATAAAAATTCAAGAATTGGGGTGATTATTAAAAGCTTGTTTAAAAATTAGAATCAATGGTCCTCAAGAAAAAAAATTGAGAATCACCCACCACTAATGAGTATCACCTTCAAGTTATAAAAGAGTGTGCATGTGAAGCCGTGTTTCTCTCCTTCAATTTTGTGATATAGCCTAATTGTTCATAATCCACAATGACACTTAGCCAAATGTGATTACAAACAAAATATTAAAAGAGAAAAAGACACATTTAAAAATATTGTTCACTATATTTATTGGAAGTTATTATAGGAATATGGCAATCCCCAAACCCAAACTTGACAAATTTGGGCCATTGTTGTCATTCTAAATCCTTTGTGTAGGTCAAAATCATATTTTTCAATTAAAAAAAACTCCAAAATTCGCTAAAACAATTTCAGTACAATGGCGAGGAGTGCTTTGGGTGAACCAACACCCACACTAGTATGATGATAAAAACCCTAAATTTTCATAGGTTGCTTCTAACCATGGTAAAGACCTCATATCTAAAATTGAATCAACATCTCAAAGTACACACTTAACATTTCTTGGGTTAAATATGGCCACTAAAAGGCCTCACTCAAGAAGGTGAAGGTATTATTGTAGGTGTTGCTTCACCTTGGCCGAAGTGAATGATCTTGCATTTAATGCAAAATTTTGCCAAAAAGTGAGATTAAAAAGCCAAAATTTGAAAGTAAAGTGATTTTGGAGGTTTTCAATTGTTAGCAATGAAGAATCAAAATAGTAGAATTAGCTATATTTCAATATTTGATTTGTAACATGTAGCCAAAAACATAGAAGGATAATTCAATATTTGTATTTCATAACTAGTTTATAGCTAGATTTGTCAAATCTTCCTAACTAATCATCAATTTTTTTACATCTTCCAATGGATGATCACCACTTTGGTGCAAACACAAATATCATCACACTTATGACTCGTAATCAGCATGAAATAAGTCGCAAAAGATCTAGCTTAAAAAATGAAAAATAGTTATCAATATTTGCAAATACACACAATACAAAGGTGTACATACTTTTGCATACTTAATCCTTAACTATTGAAATTCTGAAAAAATAAATTTGAAAATTGGCAAACCTCATTTTCTAAAATAAATAAATATTATTCAGCCATAAAAGTGTATGATTATTATCATTCGTACCTCATTGTAGTAGAAATCACCAAATTTTGTATATTTGGTTTTTTTGTAAGTATCCAAAAACATAGAAAGATGATCAAAATATTGCACGTCATAATTTTTATTTTATAGCCAGAATTGGCTAAATCTTTCCAGGGATGGATGACCACCACTTTGGTGCAAACATAGAAAGAAGAAAAATTTCAAGGAAAGAGAGTAAGTTTACCCGCCGGATATAAGACATGGTTGCCAGAGTGAAGCTGCTTGTACCCGCCATCGTCATCGTGGTGGCCTTGTGCGGCGCGGCCCGCGTACGCGGTCGTCCCCGCGTTCAACGCAATGGCGTGGGGGCGCATAAGAGGTAAAGGATCCGCTATTAGCGCGGTGATTTCACCGCTTAAATCTTCACGGAAATTGCGCTGTGGTCGCCAACGCGTAGAGCTGCTGCAGCGCTTTAGATCGATTATAAATACACAATGTGTTTGCTTCATTTAAAGGAAGACGTTTTGTGTTGAACTTGGCAATACACGAAGGCGCCCGTCAATTGTCTTCATAGAACAAGCTCTACGTATTTAGGCCACAGGAGGAGCAATAGCGCGTACCCACTACCTTTTTTGTTCAGAAGAAAGAAGAATTGGGTCTTGTTTGTATTGAGAAAATGTCGCACCATCATCACCGTCATCACCACCAGCATGGACAAGGTTCTGGTACTCCTTACTATCCCCCTCCCTCGGCGCCCGGCTATGGAGCTGCTGCGGCCCCAGCTTACTATCCCCCTGGACCGCAGCAGCAGCAGCAGATGCTAGCTCCATCCTTCGGGAATCAATCCTACTCCTCCTACAACAACGCTTATGGGTCCGGTGCATACCCTCCTCCCTATGGCGGAAATTCGCAGATCATGGCACCGGTGCAAGGTTTGGGCGGTGCTCCTGGTATGTACCAAGAACAACAGTATCAGCATCTGGTGGCGGAAGAGCACAGGCATAAACAGAACGAACATAGAGCAGGCGTGGCTGCTCTTGGAGCTGCTGCTTTTGCTGCTGTAAGTTTTCTCAAAACCCTAAACTTTTCAGAGGTGTGCGTTGTTGTGCTGGGTTTTATTGCAGTTGTTGTGGTGGGTTTTGCTTACTTTAATGGAATTGGTCAATAGTTTTTTGTTGTCTTCGTCGACGGAGAGAGGAGTGGGTATTGATTATGACGATGGTGATGATGGTGTGTGTGTGTCCCTTTTTGTTTTGTTTTTGCAACAGTATGAACTGCATGAAGAGAAAGTAGATCCTGCACATGCGCATAGACATCACATGGAAGCTCAAGCGGCCGAGGCAGCAGCTCTAGGACTCGGAGGCTATGCTCTATACGAGCATCATCAAGCTCACAAAATCCACAAAGCTGAGGAGCAGATACCTGGCCATCATCATCAAAAGCACGGACACCACCACAACCGTCATCATCATCATGGATTTTGAAACATCATCAACATGACCTTCCGAACAACAATCATCAATGACTGTTCCTGCAATTCTTGAAGCAACAAGGTATTGAACTAAACCTCACACATTGTAAAAAGGAGCTTCAGACAGAGATCAACACAGAGGCAGTAAATTAAATCCTGCACAGTGTAAAGGAGCTTTAGACACAGGGGACACTAAACCCTAAACCCGTAGGGTTTAAACCTTTGTGAAATGATAGGCAATGAAAATGAATGTCCATATATTGGAAGTCTTGGATTGCAATTGTAGACTTAGCAAGTTAGCGAATTCCAGTTGGTTTCTTAGAAATCTTGAGAGTGCAGAAGTACTTTGGAAAAATGGATTTGTGCTAGCTTAGTGGGCAAGTAGGTACAGAATGTAAATGGTTGTCATGTAGGTAGGTAAGTAGGTAAGGCACTTAGTGGTTACTAGCAAGGTGGGTATGTGTATGTGTGATCAGTACATAGCTATCCACCATGGTTAGAATTTGGGACACGAATGAAAAGTGTTTTTTTTATGCCCGCACTCTGTCTGTCATCTTCCATGGTGCATTGTTGGGTGTGGGAGGATCACTCTTCGCTTCAGCTGGTGCAACCCATGTACTCAGTTTTGTAGCACCAAGACTGACAATAGCCAGAAAGACTCTTACCATGATGCTCGACAATTTGATAACATCCTAGCATGATCTAATGAGGTGTTTTGAACCCCTGGTGATTTGTGACCTACAATCCCAACCATTAGGTGATTGGTCGAATGCATATACCCAACACTTTTAAGTATTAAATCCAGGTTCAAATGTCACATTACTTGGATTTACAACAAGTCTAGTTGATTCGAAGATCTGCTACATGGCAGTTTGTAATCCATCTCATTTTATTTCATTACTGCATAGCTAAACCAAAATTGCATTTAAGATCTTATTATGTTAAGGAATGCAAGTTGTTATGTATGAAGTTGAATGCGGTAATCTCAATTATGTCTAAAAGTAATTAAAATTGATATGAACTTCACAGCATTGAATCTCTTGTATTTTACACCGATGTTCACAACTCCTTGAACATGAGGCAGAGTCAATAATTGGAGAAGTTATGCGAAGAAGTTCCATATGGCTTCAAACTGAATTCTATTAGTTTATGGTACCATTAGGTTTGCATAATGCCTCGAATTAAAGCAATAGAACATCACAAATATAACAAGGAAACTTATTCCAGAAGAAAACATGATCTAGAAGGAAAATGTATTCTATACATACATATACTACTATTATTATTATTATTATTATTATTTCTCAATTGATGTAGTGGCAGTGGCAGTGATCCAATGATGATTTAGCCAAATTTGGCTATGAACTAAACACGGAAGTCAAATAATTTAAGCACTATTCTAGCATTTCTGGCTACCTGAGGGAATAATGTTACAGAAATCTGGCAACTTGTCAAATTTTGAATAATTTGGGGCTTTCTACTTAATAAAGGCCCAAATTAGATTTCAAAAATCCTTTGTTCAGGTCAAAATCAGATTTTTTAGGTTCAAAATTTGCAAAAATGCGCCAGCAAAAAGAAAAAAACTGTTGTGTTCCTTCTGGAATACATTAGAGACATCTGTAAAGTCACCCTGTCTTCACCCTGCCTTTGGGCCTCCTTTCACCCCCTAACCCAGACCTCATAGTTTGTGGCAAATGCCAACTTTGCCAAAATTAATTTAATTTTGGCAACTTTCTTTGGGTAATTTTGGCAAAATTGGCAGTGTGTGTATTTTAACGTGAGAAAGTGA
>Ga0116227_10004974_pt1 | contig 28492 bp, 24 predicted proteins | sample S1TSphgellanicum_FD_89693 | JGI IMG/M metagenome (GOLD analysis project Ga0116227, IMG submission 89693) | Host-associated microbial communities from peat moss isolated from Minnesota, USA - S1T2_Fb - Sphagnum magellanicum MG | ecosystem: Host-associated > Plants > Peat moss > Unclassified...
CGCCCGGCGTCAGGTCGTCGAGCCAGTCGCGCAGCATGTTGTCGATCCAGATGATCGCGCTGTACAATCCGGTGGACGTCAGCCGCTCGTCGTAGCGGTCCTTCATCCCGGCATAGTCTTCGTCGGAAAACTGGAAAAGCATGTCGGTGACGTAATCGACGATGATCCAAATCGCGGTCGAAAACACCGATGCCTTATAGTGGAAATACAGCTTTTCCCAGTCGAGTTCCAGACCGCTGGCAACGCGGTACTCAGCGATGAACGTGGCAATCGTTTCGCGCTGCAAAGCGATATAACCTTCCGGCTCCGGCATCATCAGCATGCTGCTGAGCGCCTGGCCAATGCTCATCTGCCCGGTGCCGCCCCAGTCGAGCAGGCCGACATGCAGTTTGCCCACCACGTCGCGCCAGTACCAGGCGTTGTCGATATTGAGATTGGAATGGCACAGACCGGTATAGTCGGGATCGGCGTGAAGATACGCAATCACGGTGTCCTTGTTGGCCAGCCCGAACAGCACATCGTCGCGCCATTGTTGCAGAAACGCAGGCCTTGTGCCCTCGGCGATGAACATCTGCGGCGCGATCCGCCCGATGAAATCGATCAACCGGTCGAGCCGGCCCGCAGATTCGGTCGAAGGCCAGAAATCGCGCGCAGCCCGGGCGTACGGAAAGTGCTCTTCGATGTCATAGCCCATCGCGCCGAGCTTGTGCGCGGAGACAAGCTGGGCCAGCGCATGGGTCAGCACCTGATAATGTTCGCGCGCATCGGGCACCATGAAATCATAGCCCTTGTGATACGCGGGTTCGATCGGATCGACCCCGAATGCGATCTTTCCGGTGATCAGGATATAGTTGGCGCTATACGTACAATAATCGGCATAATAATATTTTGCCGTCTCGACGGGTACGATGCCCTTTTGCGACAGCTGCGCCATCTGCACTTCACCATGCGACATCCCGGCCAGCCCAAACTTGCGCTCCAGGTTGGCAGGTGGCATTTTGACGAACAGTTCGGTTGAAATTGCAGGGTCGTCGATGGCATAGGCGATCGTCATCATCGCATTTTCCGAGGCACCCATGACCTCGATCGGCTTCATCGACACGATTGCGGTCACCCGGTTGTTCGCGCTCATCACGCCCGAGGCGTGGAACGCGCGGGTCAGGAAATCGGGGCCGAATTCCTGGAGCATGGCCAGAGATAACGGGAATTCGATGCCATAGGCATCTCCGGGCCGCACTTGATCGTGACGCTGCTGAAACGTTGCGAAATCGAGTTTCAGCACGGGGGCGGGATCGGCGTGTTCCAGCACGGCGGCATCCAGCCAGCCAGCCGGGCTGCCGATCCGCACGCGCGCGCCGTCGCCCGGGACTTGCGCGCAGACGACCACCGTTCCCACCGGCAACTGGTGAACGACCGCCCCCGACCGATCGCGTCCGGCCGTGACCGGTGCGGACGCCGTTGTTCTGTATCGTGTCCCCACCATCAGGGTCAGCCCTTCAGCCATTACCGCATGCACCTTTTTCTGAAAATCGGTCAGCAAGATCTGCCCAATCGGGACTCAACCGAGCATCTGCGTGACTTGCAGGACGTGCCCTTCGGTATCTGCGACAAACGCAACGCGCATGCCTGCGCCTGGAATTTCGCGCGGCGCCTCGATCACTTTTCCGCCGGACTGCTTTGCACGGGCAACAAAGCCTTCGAGATCCTGCGTGGCAAAACCCATGATCAGTTCCGCCGTGGCCGGCGTGACAACATCGTGAAAACGCGCAAGGATGAACATCGGGCCGCCCGGATATGTCGGCATATAAACCACTTCGGTTACCGCACGACCGTCGATCACCGCTTCCACGCGTGCCATCTCGACCAGTCCAACGACGGCAGCATAAAATACGGTGGCCGCATCCAGATCGCACACGATCAGCTTGGTAAACATGAAATCGGTATCTTGCGTCTTGGCGCTGGGAATCGGCTGAGCCATCGTAAAAATCTCCCGTTTCGTTGTTTTTTGAGGGGTTGCACGGTACGCCGGGACCAGATCAGATCGTCAACAGGTCCAGTTCGCGCACCGCGACGGGCTCTGCACCGGGTGTTCGCCGGACCGTAAAGTCCTCGGTGCGCGGCGAACGGGTCACGTGCCAGATATACGAATTGTGGCGGGGCACCGCCAGGATCACCTTCTTGCCCTTGTCCCGGTAATACCCGTGCGCATCGCCGCACTGGACCCAGGCGGTCCTGGCCAGTTCGGCATCCATCTCGTCGACAAAGGCGCGCGTGGCGGCCTGGGTCACGTCGACCGATGACAGGTTTTCGTCAACCATCCACTGCAGCAATTCGATGATGTAATGGACCTGCTGTTCGCTGACCACGGCGTGATTGGCCACAAGATAGCTGTACGGCGCGCCCATGAACACGAAGTTGGGAAAGTCCGGGATCAGCATCCCTTCGTAGGAATAAGGGTAGGGATCGAACTCATCTTTCAGCGTCTTTCCGTTGCGCCCCGTGATGTCGAACTGGCGGCCGAAAAACAGATTGTAACCGGTCGCGAGCAGGATCGCGTCGCAATCAATCCGGGTGCCATCGGCCAGAATGACGCCGCCATCATACGCCTCGGCCAGCGAACCACGCACAATTTTGACCTGGGGCTTTTTCAGCGTAGCGTAAAATCCACAGTCGAGAATAGGCCGCTTCGAAAACACCGGATAGCTGGGCCACAGCAGCGCCTGCATCTCCAGGTCATCGGGAAAATGGCTTTCCAGATAGCTTCTGCACATATGGCGCATCGCATCGTTGATCGGGCCAAACCCGCCGGTCTTGGCGGCGTAATCCTCGTCCTTCATGATCATGCCGTGCATGTCGGACAGCGCGCTGGCCAGGCTCTGCAACCGCTTCCACTGCACGACGAACGGAATGTTTTCCATCTGCCATATTTCCAGCGGATCGACCGGATCGTGTGCGGTGGGATTGGGGATGATATGTTCAGGCTGGCGCTGGATGATTGTCAGTTCGCCCACTTTGTCGGCGATCGCGGTGGCGATCTGCACGCCCGAGCAACCGGTGCCGACGAGCACGACCTTCTTGCCAGTCAGATCCACCGACGGATCCCAACGCGCGCCGTGGAGCACTGGGCCCTTGAATGTATCGAGGTTTGTTACGGTCGGATAATTGGGCGTATTGTTCGGCCCCACCGCCATGATCAACTCATTGGCCTCGTAGGTTACCAGCCTGCCTTCGCGTGATGCCGAAACGATCCACACCTGCCGTGCTTCATCCCATTTGGCGCCTTCGACCGTGGTGCTGAAATGAATGTTTTCATTGACACTGTACTTGTCCGCCACCCGCGTCAGATACGACAGGAATTCAGGCCCAGTGGGGTAAAACCGGGTCCACGAGCCGTTGGGGTCAAACGAAAAGGAATAGACCCGGCTGGGCGTATCGACCGCCGCGCCCGGATAGGTGTTTTCCAGCCAGTTACCACCCACCGCATCGAGGCGTTCGAGAATGGTATAGTCAAAGCCGGCCTGCTGCAACTTTACCGCGGCATTGATGCCCATCATTCCGGCACCGACAACCAGAACTTTAAAGCCCGCCGGCGGCACGGCTTTTGCCTTTTGTATCCTGGTGTCGGTTGTAAAACCAGCGTGCTGAAAAGCAGGCGCGAGCGACATTTCAGGAATGTCCATGCCAAGCGCAAGGTGCGACATGACGCGAAACAGCGGCATGTCGAGGTTGGGCAAAACCGGTGCCTTTCCCGCAAGCAGCGCGATTTTCAGACGGTTGCGCACGTCGGTCGCGATTTCGACCGACGCCTCGCTGGGCCCATCCTGATCGCCGAAGCTTACAAAAGCCTCGCGCTGCTTGTGCTGCGTGCCATCAAGCGCAGGGCCAAACTTGTGCAGCAGTGTGCGGTCGCCTGTGATCTGCACCAGCGAAAGCAGCGCGACCACAGGATCGAGCGCGGCAATCGCTTCGTCAAGCTTCGCCATATCACCGTTGAACTGGGCCTGCATCCTCGACTCCTTGAATTATCGCGCTTTATGGCGCTCTTCAGTTCAATAATTACAACAGAGTGTGTATTTAGTCAACACAGCTTTGGTGGCTTGCGCCAAAACCCGTGGTCGGCAAAAGGATGAGGATGACAGGGGTGACGATCATAACCGAACAGGCCAGAAAAGGCGCGGGCCGGCCCAGCGCCGAAGCGGCAGAGCGAAAGCACGCCGCGCTGATCGAGGCGGCACTGGAAGAATTCGCAAGCCGCGGTTTTCGCGGTGCATCCCTGCGCACGATCGCGGCCAAGGCGGATATCTCGACCCGCACGCTCTACAATCACTACCCTGACAAAGTCGCGCTGTTCGCAGTGTGCCTTGAGGCGTCAAGCGCGGAATTGCGCCGCTTTACCTTGCAGACGACCGCGCCGGCAGCGTATGCGGTAAACACAAATCTCGCCGAAACCCTGGCAGCGCACGTCGTTGCTGTGCTGGAGCAGCTTTCGCAGGAACGCAGCCGCCAGATTGCCGTGCTGCTGTATCGCGAAGGCGCCGAATTTGCCGAAGTGCGCGAAATCGCACGTGTCCAGTTCGAACGTTATCAGGTCGATCCGGTCGTCGACATCTTGCAAAGCCATGGCATGACCGGCCCTCGATTGCGTGACGAAGCCACGCAGTTCGTTGCAATGGCCTTTGGCGAATGGCAGCGCCGCCTGCTGTTCGGCGGGCAGCCCATGATCCGGGCCGAAATGGAGCAGCAGGCGACATTGGTCGTGCGACTTTTTCTCTGCGGCGCGGGACTTGGCGCAACGCTCGATCCTGATCAACCGGCCACGCTATCGCCCTGACATCAAAGACGTTCGCGTGGCGAAGTTGCTTGCCCCCGTCGGCATCGCCGCAATCACGATTGCGTCCTCCCCCATGGGTGCGGGATCGGCGGAAGGATCAAGGGCAGGATTGCTGTCGCAAGGGATGCACGACCAACTTGAACATCACCACCCGGGCAAGCGACCACGTCGAGCCCTTTTGAGTGGCGTCGCCACGAACGGGCCGATGGCGACCAGTGCGCAGGGTGCCGTTGCGGCCGCAATCAGACTGACACCGAACGAGATCGCGCAACGGATACTGGAGCCCGTTTGAGCGCGGTCGAGCAGGGTGCATTTGCCGATGGCTATGGAGACGCCGGATCGCGCGCACATTGTACCGCCTGTTTCTCCACCGAATCGCTACCAGCCTTGCGCAATGAAAAACGCGAACATCGAAGACTTGCCACTGTAAATTCGATCAACGAACCGCGATAACATGATCAAACGCCGCCTGATACTGGGACTTGTAGATTACGATACGATCATTCATCATTGTTCATCAAAAAAATGCGAGGAAAGACGCATGAATCGTAGCCTGATATCAATTTTTTTCGCCAGCATGCTTGCCAGCGCTGCTTCCGCGCAGAATAATCCCGCGACGCACGTTAGAACGCCGCAATTCGCCTTTGTCGCAATCAGCGTTTCCAATATCGACGCTGCGCTGCGTTTTTATCAAACGCAGCTTGGCTTGATGGAGCAATTCCGGAATGACACGCCAAAGCAGGTCGAGCTAGGTCTCGACTTCCCACCGGGAGGAACCATCGGACCCCGACTGATCCTGACAATGAACAAGCGACGCGGCGCTGCGATGCCGGATGCCGGCGCGCAGCTAAGCCGGATTGCATTCTATGTTGCAGACGTAGACGCGACTTGCCGCCGCCTGAGAGCCACCGACGTCAACCTCGGCTGCCAACCGATCGACGACCACAAATATAAAGTGAAGGTCGGTTTCACCAGCGACCCGGACGGAAATCGGATCGAACTCCTCCAGACTTACGATTAGGCGCCTAAGGGGTCTGGACCTATTGCATCAGACCGGTCCGCCTTCGCGCATAAGCTGGCGGTAGCGTGTCGGCGTTTCCCCCATCCATTGCTGAAAGGCGCCGCGGAACGCATCGGAATCGCAGAAGTCGAGGCGTGCCGCGATCTCTTCGATCGGCAGCTCCGAACGCTGAAGCAGATCGAGCCCGATTTCACGCCGGCAACTGTTGCGGATTTCGCGATAAGAGGTGCCCTCGTGAGCGAGTCGGCGGCGCAACGTCGCGGCGCTGCATCCGAAGTAAGCCACAATTTTTGGAAATGAAGGAAGTCGCTGCTCGTCTCTCAGCGCCTGGAGCGCGAGCGCACGGACACGATGAACCACCGGCAACTGGTCGCTCTCATCCTCACCGCCGATGAAAAGCAGGCTCGCCGGCGCGCTCGCACCGCCGCGATCGGCTGCGCTGCGAATTAGCGGAAAATCAAGGAAAGTCGCAGGGAAGGTGAATCCGCTCCAGCCGGCGTCGAGCCGGATCGGAAAGGGCAGCGACGGCAGGTCAAGCGCATTATAGATCGCGCGCGGATAATCGAGCGCGAACTCGATCACGCGTATCGGTTTGCCGATCAGCCAGCTCAATTGGCTGTACATCTGCGGGATACCATTGAGATCGATAAGGCAGTTGGCGGCGTCCCGGTGGAGACGCAGCGTGTCAAAACGCAGTTCAGCAATATCGCCCTCTACGCGCAGCGCCATCAACCCGCAGCGCCCGTCAATTGCCTCGAAACAATCGCTCGTGCGCAATATTGCGTCGCGCAGCGTGTGGCCGCCGTCCATGCCATAAAGCACGACCCGCCAGTCAGCCGGGCGTAGCGGCGGACGCCCCTCGGCGGCGCTTGCGCTGAACGACAGCCGCGATACCGCGCGGGCATAAACCTGCTGGAGCTGGGCCGGTGGCAATTCCTGACGTCCCGTGAGCAGTGTCTCGGTATCGCAAGCGATCCCGAGTTCGCGCACCAGTTTGGTAAGTGGTTCGATCTTTTGTGCGTAAAGCGCCAGCACGCGAAGGGCCATGCGTTCAGCCGCCGGCCAGCCGGTGTGGTTGCTGTGTTCGGCCGCCATGCAGCCCGTCTCCCAAATGTCTTTTCGCTCAATGGGTATCGCCCGTTAGCGCCGAAAATCAAGCTTTCTGTGCGTGTATGTCATTCCGCGCTGCGCGATTTTACCGGTAGAGGTGACCGGAATGCGGGTGGCGGGCGGGTGCAGATCGCGGCAGTAATATGCGGACAGAGAAAGCGGCGACGAGCGGCTCAAGCGGAGAGCGATAATGAGCGGGATCGGCATGAAGACGGCAGGTGTGGCGCTAACAATGCTCGCCAGCAGCCTGTTGATCGCTGCCGACGCGCCGACGGGCGGCCAGCCAGGCACACGTGCCTTCGTGCTTAACGGACTCTATGTCGGCGGTGGCGGCGATCCCAACGGCTGCCCCGCCACGTCGTCTGGCAATTTCGATATTTTCCTCGCGTCGCTGCCGGCCGATCAGCGGACCAGGCTTTCTGACCCGGGGCATCGCAGCGAACTCCAGAAGATGATGTGGAGCCACTATGGTTTTCGGCGTCTGCGGCTCTGGCCAGGCGATTTTGGGGGTCGTCTGGAATCTGCAAAACTGCCGCCGGACGTGAAGCTTCATCAGACGCCCACACCAGCACAGGTGCGCGCCATTGCCGAACTCAACGGCTTTCCCAAGGGTCGCGGCAGCCTCGCCTACCAGAAGCAGACCATTGCCTATTCAAGTTGCACCAATCCCGAGGATTTCCCGATGCTGGCGGCAGGCTACCACCCCTATTCGGGCAAGATCTCGACCGGGCTCAACCTTGATGGCAAGGACGGTGCGCAGAACTTCGTCAGCCCCGAGGGCGAAAAGGGTGTCGACAACCAGCTTTGGCGTGCCGTCGGCTGCTACAAACAGTTTCAGGAAATGAACGATCCCGCGCTCCAGCGCAAAGTCATGCTCTCTGCGCGGTCCCCGACGCTGATAGAGGTCAGCGGGATTGACGACATCCACAACGATCCTGACGTGACGGTCCGCATTGTCACAGGCGCCGATCCGCTCGTGCGCGACGGCGCGGGTAACCCGCTGGCGCATGCCAGTTTCATGCTCGACCGCGATCCCAGTCTCGTCACAGTCACGCATGGCCGGATTGTCGATGGCGTCCTGACCACTGATCCGGTGGATTTGCGCTTCGTCTTCCGAGAGCAGATTGTCGACAATACGCGCGCCATGCGCGCTGCTCGGATCAAGGCGACATTCCTGCCGGACGGTTCGCTTGATGGTGGCATCTTTGGCTACAGCACGCTGGCGAGCTTCTACGACATGATCGAGCAGATGACCCAGGATGGCGCCGACAATGTCGGCATGTCCTGCGTAGGCGTCCGCCAGGCGATCAACAGATATGCCGATGGCTATCGCGATCAGAGAACCGGAAGGTTTACGGCGATCTCGAGCGCAATGAATTTTCACGCGGTACCAGCCTTTTTGGCAGATCAGGGCAAGGCAATGGCCCCGTCGCGTAATGTTGAGGCGGCGCGATGAGCCGGCTCGGCCCCCTGCTCGTCCTCGGCGCTGCGGCCTGCGTTGCGGCGCTGAGCGTGGGCTTTTCCTCCGCTACCTTCGGGGGCACCGACACAAACGTAGCGGTGCCCAGCGTGCGACGGCTGACCGAAGCGCAGTACCGCAGCTCGATCGACGATCTGTTCGGCAGCGACGTTGAGGTGGTTGGCCGGTTCGAGCCTGACATGCGTGTCGATGGGCTCGCAGCAGTTGGCGCAAGTGCAGTGTCCATCACGCCGGGCGGGCTCGAGCAATATCACGCGATCGCACGTCACATCGCCGAACAGGTGTTCGATCCTGCGCACCGCGACAAGCTCGTGGGTTGCGCGCCGGGCCCGGACGATGCCGATGGCGCGAATTGCGCTGCCAGCTTCATCGGTCGTGTTGGCTCCAAGCTTTTTCGCCGACCGCTTGGGCTCGCGCAGATACGTGCCGCAACCGTCCAGACGCTGGCGTCCGCAAAACAACTCGGCAGCTTCGATGCCGGACTTGGTGCCATGCTGACGGGCATGCTCACCAGCCCGGGGTTCCTGTTTCGCGTGGACACGCCTGCGCAATCGGGGCCATCCGGTGCAATCGATGCGTATTCTAAAGCGACGCGTCTAAGCTTCCTTCTTTGGAACGCACCGCCCGACGAAAAACTGACCACCGCTGCCGGAAGCGGGGCGCTCGACACGCCTGCCGGGCTGCAGGCACAGGTCGACCGAATGGTCGCATCGCCGCGCTTCGCCGGTGGCGTGCGCGCCTTCTTCACCGATTTCCTGCAACTCGGCGATATCGACAATCTTTCCAAGGACGCGCTCATCTATCCCGCCTTTTCGACCTCGGTTGCGGAGGCGACCCGCGAGCAGACGCTACGCACGATTACCGACCTGCTCGTCGAACATAAGGGCGACTATCGTGACCTGTTCACGACACACCGGTTCGCGATGACGCGCGCCCTGGGCCCGATCTACGACGTGCCAGTCACAAGGCCAGGCTGGTCGATCTACGAGTTTCCGGCGGGCGATCCGCGCGAGGGCCTTCTCACCCAAGCAAGCCTGCTGGCCCTGCACTCCCATCCCGGCCGCACCTCGCCGACCCTGCGCGGCAAGGCGATCCGTGAGACGCTGCTGTGCGAGAAAATTCCCTCGCCGCCCGCCAACGTCAATTTCGCGGTAGTGCAGGATGTCAACAATCCGACACTCAAGACCACCCGCCAGCGCCTCGAGGCGCATCTTGACGACGAGGAATGTGCGAGCTGCCATAAGGCCACCGACGGCCTCGGCCTGGGACTCGAAAAATTCGACGGCGCTGGCCAGTTTCGCCGGACCGAGCATGATATGCCGATCGACGTCACCGGTAAATTCGACAAGGCGCCTTTCGATGGTGCCGGGAACCTGGGCAGGCTGTTCCATGACAGCCCGAAGGTCAGCCAGTGCCTCGTAAAGACCGCCTGGCGATATGCCAACGGCCGCAACATCGAACCGAGCGACCAGGCTCAGATTGATCGGCTCAACCAAAGCTTCCCGGCAAACGGATATCGCTTCATCGATCTGATGCGAACGATCGCGCTCGATCCCGCTTTCTACGCCTTGCAACGCGTATCGCGTTCGGCGCCCGAGCGCACGGCACGCGCCGCCACTGAAAGAGGAACACACTCATGAAGCAGCATCTGTCCCGCCGCGGCTTCATGCTGCGTGGAGTTCTGGGCGGCGCTACCGTCGCTGTCGGCGTACCGATCCTCGACGCGTTCCTCAACGATAGTGGCACGGCCTATGCCGCGACACTGGGGGGGGGGCACCTCCCGGTGCGCTTTGGCACCTGGTTCTGGGGCTGCGGCATGATTCCGGAGCGCTGGGTGCCGCAAAAGGCCGGGCGTGGCTATGATCTGCCGCCGCAGCTTCAGCCGATCAAGGCGGTGCAAGACCAAGTTTCGGTGTTGTCAGGCTTTGACGTCATGCTCGACGGCAAGGCCAACCTGCCCCATATCTCGGGAAACACTGCGGTGCGGACCGGCGAGGCTTCGGAGACCTGGCAGGGAATCAAATCGCCCACATTCGACGTGCTGATCTCGGATGCGGTCGGCGGTGGATCCTTCTTCCGCTCGCTCGATCTCAGCCTCGACGGCAATCCGCAGACCAGTTATTCATTCCGCAACGGCGCGAGCATGAACGCATCGATACCGAGCCCGGTCGAACTGTACCAGAAATTGTTCGGCGCCGACTTCCATGATCCGAACAAGGCGGATTTCCAGCCCGATCCAAAGTTCATGGTTCGCCGCAGTGTTTTATCCGCCGTTTCGGATCAACGCCGTACGCTGCTCGCCAGCGTCGGCGCGGCCGACCGCGCGCGTCTCGATCAATATTTCACCTCCGTTCGCGAGATGGAAGACAAACTTGCGCTGCAGCTTCAAAAGCCGCCGCCAGCCGAAGCCTGCATCCGCCCGGAGGCGCCCGTGCCGATAAGGGGCGACATCACCGATCTGGGCGTACGCAAGGCCAATCACAAGCTGATGACTCAACTGCTCGGCATGGCGCTGGCCTGCAACCAGACGCGTACCTTCAACATGAACTTCGACACCGCAGCCGCCGAGTTGCGCCGCGCCGGCGATACAACCGGCTATCACCAGAGCACGCACGAGGAACTTATCGATCGCTCGGTTGGCTACCAGCCGACGGTGGACAAGTTCGCGGTGGGCAGCATGGAAGCCTGGGCCGATTTCGTCGCAACGCTTGCATCGATCAAGGAAGGGGACGGGACCCTACTCGACAATATGTTCGTGGTCGCGCATTCCGAGGTGTCGTTCGCCAAGAATCACGATGTCACTGGCATCCCGGTCATGCTCGCAGGTCGGGCGGGCGGTAAGGTAAAGACCGGGCTGCACGTAACGGGCGCGGGCGAGCCGATTAGTCGCATCGGCCTCACCGCGCAACAGATCATGGGCGTGCCCATCGACAGCTGGGGAAGCGGCGCGATGCGCAGCAATCGCGCCGTGAGCGAGATCCTGGTGTGAACGGGCATATCGAAAAGAAGGGCGGGAAATGCAGAAATTGACTTCGATGACAGCCGCTGTAGCGGCGCTGCTCGCGCTGGGCGGCGGGACTCTCGCCTATGCTGCGGCGCCTGCAATCGTATCAGCAATCAAGGCCCGTCAGTCCAATTTCAAGGAAATCGGAGGTGCGTTCAAAACGGTCAATGACGAAATCAAGTCAGGCGCGCCGAACTTTGTCTTGGTAAGGCCGGCCGCGCACGAGATCGCAACGCGTGCTGCCAGCCAGGCAAAATATTTTGTAAAAGGCAGTGGATCGGAATCGGGCGAGAAGACGCGTGCGCTGCCGGCTATATGGAGCGACACCGCCGGTTTCGCCCAGGCGAACGCCAACTTCGTCAAGGCGGCAGATACGCTCGACGCGGCAGCGCAGAAGGGCGATCTGGCCGCTCTTGCCACAGCGCGCGCCGCACTGGGGGCGACCTGTAAATCCTGCCACGACAAATTTCGCGCGCCGGAAGATTGAGCATTCGCGCCACCGAACAAACCCGGTTGCGTATCTGGGACGCGCCAACGCGGATATTTCACTGGGCGGTGGTTCTGCTGATCGCTGCCGCCTGGTGGACGGAGCGCGAACGCATGCTCGATTGGCATCGGCTGATCGGCTACACGCTGCTCGCGCTGATACTGTTCCGCCTGTTATGGGGGCTGTTCGGTAGCACTACTGCCCGCTTTGCGAGCTTTGTGCGCGCACCGCGGGTCGTCTACGGCTATTTCCGCGATGATCTTCTCCAACGGAATGGCGCCGCCCATCCGGGTCATAATCCGCTCGGCGGATGGAGCGTTGTCGCGATGTTGAGCCTGCTGCTCATGGAGGTGGGGCTCGGCATGTTCGCGGTCGATGTCGATGGAATCGAATCGGGCCCGCTGTCCTATCTGGTCAGCTTTCAAACAGGGCGCCTCGTGTCGCGGCTCCATGATCTCGGCTTCAACTTCCTGCTTGGCCTAATTGCGCTGCATGTGGTCGCAGTGCTGTTCTATCTTGCGCACAAGCGCGACAATCTCATACTGCCGATGCTGATCGGTCGGCGCGGCTGGACAGGCGATCAGCCAACACTGCGTTTCGCTCCATTGCCTCGGGCGATCGCGCTACTCGCAATATCTGCGGGTGCGGTATGGGCGTTCGTGAAATGTCTGGGTCAAGCCTGATATGGCAACTTGGCGAGAAGCCGGAACGAGCTCTAACCGCATGCCGACATTCTCGCGTCCCCGGCGTAAAGTCATCAGAAAGTAAGGTATGCAGGAGCGCAGAATGCCCGTCAGGGCGCGCTCACTGACTTCGCAATAGTCCCTGAACCCCAACGCGACCACGCCCGGTGGATGCGGCCTTCGCCCTCGAAAAACGTATCGCGCAAGTCCTTGTTGGCGGCTTCGACATTCGGAAAGGAGCCCGAACCGCCAAATCGCACAGGACGTGCCCACATCTGTGCCATTTCACGCACGCAGGTTGCGCGGCTGCGATCGGGTCTCCACGATCTCAAGCGATGGAAAACTATGATTTCGTGATCGTCGGCGCAGGCATGGCGGGCTGTATCTTGGCCAATCGATTGTCCGCCGATCCTGGATGCCGGGTGCTGTTGATCGAAGCGGGGGGCAAGGATAACAGCCCGTTGATTGCCGCGCCCGGCGGGCTGCTGCCGATCATGATGGCGGGCAAATATGCCTGGGCGTACATGTCTGCACCGCAGCGGCATCTGGATGACCGCGTGCTGTACCTGCCGCGCGGCAAAGTGCTGGGCGGGGGATCGTCGATCAACGGCATGGCCTATGACCGGGGGTTTCATTCGGATTACGATTGCTGGGCCCAGGCGGGCAATCGCGGCTGGTCCTTTGCCGAAGTGCTACCCTATTTTCGGCGTCTGGAAAATTACCTGCCCGCCGCGATGCCATGGCATGGCCGGGGCGGACCGATCCAGGTCACGCGCGCCGATCAGAGCCATCCGTTCGCGGTTGCTTTTCTGCAAGCAGGCGCAGCCGCTGGCTATCCGCTGAGCGAGGACCTGAATGGTGCGACGCGCGACGGTTTTGGCGCGGTCGACCTGACCGTGGGTCGAGGGCGGCGGTCGAGCGCCGCATCCGCCTATCTGCGCCCCGCCAGCGCGCGGCCCAATCTGGTGGTCGTAACCACAGCGCAAGTCCGGCGTGTCGTTTTTGACGGGCGCCGCGCCACCGGCGTGGTCTGGCGCTGCAATGGGCGTGACCACATCAGCCATGCATCGCGCGAGGTCATTTTGGCGGCGGGCGCAATCAATACGCCGCAATTGTTGATGCTGTCGGGGCTTGGCCCGGCGCACCACCTGACCCGGCATGGCATTGCGGTCGTCGCCGATCTGCCCGGCGTCGGTCAGGGGTTGCAGGATCACTTTGCCGCGCATGTCAAATACCGCGCGACCCGGCCGCTGTCGATGTTGCGGTGTCTGAACCCGTGGCGCGGGGCGCTCGCGATGGGGCAATATCTGGCGATGCGTGCCGGGCCGCTGGCCGATCCCGGGATGTCGGTGGCGTGTCTGGTGCGGTCCGATCCGGCGCTGGATGAGCCCGATATCAAGATGCTGCTGGTATCGGCGCTATTTGCAAACAATGGCCGAACGCTGGCGCCGATGCACGGGTTTTATGCACATATCAATGTAGCCCGGCCCGATTCGCGCGGATCGGTCACGCTCGCCGGGTCCGACCCCGACATGCCGCCGGTGATCGACCCCAATTACAACGCCAGCGAACGCGACCGGCAGGTGTTGCGCCAGGGCGTGCGGATTGCGCGGCGCGTGTTTGCGCAAAACCCGTTCGACGGTCTGCGCGGAGAAGAAATCGCGCCGGGCCCGTCGGTCGCCACCGATGATGACCTTGCCATCGATGCGTATATCCGTACCACGGCAGAGGCGGATTACCATTCGACCAGCACCGCGCGCATGGGCAGCGATGTCATGGCTGTGGTCGATGACACCTTGCGCGTGCATGGCATTGGCGCGCTGCGGGTGGTCGATGCGTCGATCATGCCGCATCTGCCCGGCGGCAACACCGCGATCCCGGTGGCGATGATCGCCGAAAAGGCCGCCGACATGATCCTGGGACACCGCGCACCGCCTCCAGAATTTCCGGCAGGAGACTTGTCATGAAAATTCGCGCCATGGTCGCCCATGCCCCTGGCGCGCCGCTGGTGGAGGAGGTGCTCGACCTCGCCCCGCCGGGCCCAGGCGAAGTCCTGATCGAAATCATCGCGAGCGGGCTGTGCCACACCGACCTGAGCCAGTTGGAGGGCAAAGCCGCGCCCTATCCGTTCCCGATCGTGGTCGGCCATGAAGGCGCAGGCGTTGTGCGGGAGGTCGGCGCGGGCGTCACATCGGTCAAACCGGGCGATCATGTCGTGCCGCTGGGTATCGGCGAATGCGGCGATTGCGGCAATTGCCGATCGGGCGTGACCAACCTGTGCGAAAAGTTCCTCGCCGAAATCATGACCCAGCCGTCGCCTTTTTCGCTCAATGGTCAGAAGGTCTCGGCCTATTCGGGTGTAGGTTCGCTGGCCGAATTTGTCGTCGTGCCCGAACGCAATACCGCGCTGATCCGCCCGGACGTGCCGTTTACCCTCGCCTGCACGATCGGGTGTTCGGTCGCGACCGGGGTCGGCGCGGTGCTGCACACCGCGCATGTCGATGCGGGCGCGACCGTCGCCGTGTTCGGGCTGGGCGGGATCGGGCTGAACGTGGTGCAGGGTGCGCGGCTGGCCGGCGCCAGCCGGATCATCGGCGTCGATATCAACCCCGCGCGCAATGCACAGGGACGCCGGTTCGGCATGACCGATTTCGTCAACGGCGCGCACGATGACGCGGTCGAGGCGATCCGCAACCTGACCGGGGGTGGCGTCGATTTCGCGTTCGAATGCGTCGGCAACACCACGCTGATGCAACAGGCGTTTGACTGCACGCGGATCGGGTGGGGCTGCACAGTCGTGCTCGGTGTACCGCCCGACGGGCAGATGCTGCAACTGATGCCGTTTGCAATCCAGTTGGGGCGGACAGTCAAAGGGTCGTTCATGGGCAATATCAAGGGGCGCAGCCAGTTGCCCGGCCTGCTCGACCATTTTGTCGCCGGACGGCTCAATCTGAACGACCTGGTCACGCACCGCCTGCCGATGGCGCAAGTCAATCAGGGGTTCGACCTGATGAAAAACGGCGAGGCGGTGCGGTGTGTGGTCAGTTTCAAGGACACGAAACCATGATCAAGGCGTTCGCCCTGCTACGCCATCGCGCCGATCTGTCGCACGCGGAGTTCATCGCCGAACGGGCCGTGCGCGATGGGCTGGCGCGGTTTGCCCGGGTGATCGACGCCAAGGACTGGTCGGCACTGGGCACGGTTTTTGCCGACGACCTGACGTTTGACTATGGCCTGGGCGAACGATCGGGCATGGCCGCCTTGACCGAAAACATGCGGATGTTCCTCGACGGGTGCGGCCCGACGCAGCACATGATCGGCAGCGTAACGGTCGGCGTCACCGGCAATTGCGCGACCAGTCACGCTTATGTCCAGGCGCGACACCAGCGCCCGGACGACCCGGCGGGCGCGGTGTTCGATTCAAACGGTGAATATATCGATCGCTGGGAACACCGCGCCTGCGGCTGGCGCATTGTCCGCCGTGATGCGCGCTGGTTCATGCATAGCGGCGACCCAGGTATCCTTTCGGCAGGACGCGCCGATCTTGGTTAGGGTCTCTGTGAATGCAGAATGCCGCCATCGACGACGATTTCGGTTGCGGTGATATAGCTCGCCTCGTCGGACATCAGGAACCGGATCGTCCGTCCGATTTCCGCCGGATCGCCGAACCGCCCCAGAAAGATGCGCGGGCCGAACACGTGTTCCATGCCGTCGCGCATGTCGCCCAGGATCGGCGTGTCGATCATCCCGGGGCTCAGCGTGTTGATACGGATGCCCGATAGCGCCAGTTCGTCCGCCATCGAGCGGACCAGCGAAATCACTGCGCCTTTGGCAGCGGTATAGATCGGGATCATGGCATTGCCGAATGTGGCGTTGATCGAGGCAATCGCGACGATCGCGCTGCCCGGATGGGCTTTCAGATCGGCCATGAAGGCCTGGGTCAGCAGCAGGATCGCGCGCACGTGGAGCGCCATGCCCGCGTCGAAATTGTCGGGTGTCACGCCTTCGATCCCCGTCTGCAATGCGGTGCCCGCGCAATGGACAATGCCGCCAACAGGACCAAGGGCCGCTCTTGTCGCCAGCGCGGCGGGGGCAACCGCCTGCGGATCGCGCAAATCGACCGCCTGGCCGATCGCAGCGACGCCGTACTGCGCCGCGATCGCGGCCGCGGCCTCCTGGGCCCCTGCGGCATTGATGTCCCACAACGCCACCGCGCGCCCGACCGCCGCCAGCGCATGCGCGGCGGCCAGCCCGATACCGGACGCACCCCCGGTAATCACCACGGCGGTCCCTGGTGTGCCCAGCTGCGGGGTATAATCAGTCATTGGCCAATCTCCAATATCTGTAATTTTAAGAGATAATTTTACGCGTTGCGGGCATTTAAGTGGATATTTTTCGTCTTATATGCAAATTATGCCATATTAAATACGCATATATAAAGGATAGAACATGCAGTTGCAGGGCAAGACCGCTGTTGTTACCGGCGGCGCGCGCGGCGTGGCCAAAGGCGTCGCCACCGCGTTCGTCAAGGCGGGCGCAAGCGTGCTGATCGTTGACCGCGATGAAGCGCTGGGCCACGCGACGCAGGCCGAACTGGCGGCCCATGGCACCGTGGCGTTCCTTCCTGTCGATCTGATGAACCGCGTTGCCTTGCCCGGCGTCGTGGACCACGCGGTGCGCCGGTTTGGCCGCCTCGATGTGCTGGTCAACGCGGCGCAGGCGTCGCAGCAATTGCCGGTCATGCAGACCACGGTCGAGGCCATGGACCTGGCGCTGGGCACCGGGCTGTGGGCGAGCTTGTTGTTGATGCAGGCCGCCTATCCGCACCTCGTCGCCAGCCACGGCGCGGTGATCAATTTCGGCAGCGGCGCCGCAATCGAGGGCATGCCGACACAAGCATCGTACGGCGCCGCAAAGGAGGCGATCCGTGCGCTGTCCAAAGTCGCCGCGAGCGAATGGGGCCCCGATGGCGTGCGCGTCAATGTGATCTGCCCCTTTGCCAATTCGCCCGGCGTGGCCCAATGGCGCCAGCATTTTCCCGATGCCTATGACGCCGCCCTCGCCAAAATCCCGCTGCGCCGGATCGGCGATTGCGAAACCGATATCGGCGCGGCGGCGGTGTTCCTGGCCAGCGATGCGGCCGGCTATATCACCGGGCAGACGCTGATGGTCGACGGCGGCCAGGTGAAGTCCTTTTAAGTCACTCATCGGGCCCCAGGTCCGGCGTCCAGGGCACGCCATTGATATGGCCGCCGCCATCGACGAACAGCGTGTTGCCGGTCAGATAGCGCGCATCTTCGCTGGCCAGGAACGCGGCGACCCCGCCGATATCCGCCTCCGGATCGCCCATCCGGCCCATCGGATTGGCCCCCGCGGCAGCGGCGGCAACTTCGGGTGCGACGGCGCTGAAGCGGCGATACGCGGCCGAAATGGCCGCGGGGCAGATCACGTTGATCGCTATGCCAAACCCGGCCCATTCGCGCGCGGCGGTGCGCGAATAGGCGCGCACGGCTTCCTTGGCCACGTTGTAGTCGGCGCTGCCCATGTGCGCGTTGACGCCGTTGAGCGATGCCATGTTGATCACCCGGCCCCATTTGCGCGCTTTCATATGCGGCAAAGCGCGTTCCATCGCCCATTTGGTGGCGAACAGGCACATGTGCAGCGCGGCGTCGAACCGCTCATCGGTCTTGCGTTCGATGCGCAACGGGGGTTCGCCCGAATAGGCGTTGTTGACCAGAATATCGACCGATCCGAATGCCGCCACGCACGCATCGACGGCGGCAAACACCTGGTCTTTGCAGGTCACGTCGCACGCGATGAACTGCGCCCGGCCGCCCAACGCGACCAGTTCCGCGGTGACCGCCATGCCCTTTTCGCGATCGAAATCCGCGACGATCACTGCCGCGCCCTCGCGCACGAACCGCCGCGCGATACCATGGCCGATGCCATCAGCGGCCCCGGTGATGACGGCCGCGCGGCCTTGTAGCATACCCGTCATGCCGTCTCGACCTGCGCGGGCGAAATCAGGCACACGGTATCAAACCCCAGCACATGCGCCACCCGGCCCAACCCGATCCAAGCGGCCACGCAATGGGCCAGATCTACGATGTCGGCATCGGTGAAACATGCATGCATCCGCGCCCAGAACGCCTCGTCCTGGCTCAGCACTTTGGGCTGTTCGGCGAAACGCTCGGCGAATTCGATGGCCAGCCGCTCGCGGTCCGAAAATACGCCGGATGACCGCCAGCGCGCGACCTGGTCATAAAATTCCTCTTCGGGCGCGGGACCATTGTCGATCACGGTGCGCGGCTGCGTTTCACCCGGTACCTTGAACATCGCCGGGGCATCACGCGCGGCGCGAAAATCGCGGCAGATCTGGCACCCGTTCAATTGCGCGGTGCGCATCCGGGCGCCTTCGAATTCGCGCAACGACAGCCGGCTGTCGCGATAGACCGCGCGCGAAAATTCCCCGGCGGCGGCCATCATCGTGGTGGCGTGCGTGCGGCTGGCAAAGCCATAGGGATCATTTGCCTGCGTATCGGGTACGGCAATGCGAACCATGATGCGTCTCCTAGAACCCCGGCGACCCGGGAAAGCCCATGTAATACGTGCCGACGGTCATCCCGCCATCGACGACGATTTCCGCGCCATTGAGATACGATGCGTCGTCACTGGCCAGAAACAGGCTGGCGGCCGCGACCTCTTCGGGCCCGGCGATGCGTTGCAGCGGGACATTGTCATAGGCTTTGTCGACATCGCTGCGCGCGCGGTTGTCGTGGTTCGACATCACCGTATCGACGCCGCCGGGGTGCACCGAATTGACCCGTATGCCCTTGTGCCCCAATTCCATCGCGGCCACTTTGGTCAGCCCGCGCACGCCCCATTTCGATGAGGCATACGCGACCAGGCTGTTGGCGCCTTTCATCCCGTCGACCGATGAGATGTTGACGATCGACCCGCGGCCGCGCGCGATCATGCCCGGCGCAATCGACCGCACGCCCAGAAATTCGCCAACCAGATTGACCCCCAGCACGCGCTCGTAATCGGCCTTGGTCGTTTCCAGGATCGATTTGAACATCAGGATCCCGGCATTGTTGACCAGTACATCGATGCCGCCAAATGCCGCTTCGACTTCAGCAATGACCTCGATCCACTGGTCTTCGCTGGTGACGTCCAGTTTCCAGAATCGGGCGTTGTCGCCCAGTTCATCGGCGAGCGCGCGGCCTTCGTTTTCCAGCACGTCGGCAATCGCCACTTTGGCGCCTTCGGCAACAAACCGCCGGCTGGTCGCCTCGCCCATGCCGCGCGCGCCACCGGTGATTATCGCCACTTTTCCATCGAGTCTGCCCATGATTTTACCCTTTGATTTAAAAGCTTGCCGCTAGGCGTTCGATATGGGCCGCGCGGGAGTTTCGCGCCACGGCCAGAAACAGCGCGGTCACCACGCCGCAGGCCAGCGCGATCGCCAGGCCGACGGCAGCATAACCACCCGTTTGATCGTGCAGCACGCCTGCGAGCGGTGGCAGGCCGAATGTAAATGGCAAAGTCAGGACGCCGAGCAGACCGATCGTGCGGACCATGGCGCCCGGACCGAACCGTTCGCCGACCAGCACATTGATCGATGGGAACACCCCCGCCCCGCCCGCCCCCAGCACCGCGGTCAGCGCCGCCATGACCAAGATCGTGTGTGATGCCATCAAAACCAGCCACCCCAGCCCGGTGGTCGCCGCAATCAGCGCCAGCGTTGCCGGCGCCCCGATCCGCGCGCAGAGCAACCCTGCGCCAAATGCCCCCGCCACACTGGCCGTGCCCATGACCGACAGCAGCATCGCGGATGGTTGCGCCGCAAGCCCGGCCTCGATCCCCAGCGCCACGATATGCGAGCTGGCAGCGATACCCGCCGCATGCAGCACACCCGATCCCAGTGCGATGCACCAGAACAGGGGGCGTGTAACCACGCGCGCCGCGCCCGCATGCGTGACTGCAAGATCAGACGCCGCGCCGGATATCGCCATGCCAACGGGCGCATCGATAATACCCCACGCGCACGGCAGCAGCGCCAGGTGCATCGCCGCAAGCACGAGATACAGCCCTGTCAGGCCGAAATCGCGCAACAACGGCACCGTGATCAGCGGCACCAGCGCGACCAGGACCGGCATATTCACAAACCCGATCGCGAGCGCCGGTCTTGGCTGAAACCAGCGTGCAACCAGCGCGCTGGCGGGAAACGGCCCGAACATCGCCAGCCCCAGACCGATCGGCAGCGCATAGACCAACAGCACCCAGCCAAATCCGGGCGCAAATGCCAGCGCCAGATTGCCCAGCCCCGACAGCATCACCCCGCAAAGCATGGTAGTGCGCAGCCCGTAACGCCCGATCATCCGCGCCGACAGCGGCGATCCGATCCCCATCATCAGCACGGCCAGCGCGATCCCCAGGCTGGCCAGCCCGCGCCCGACGCCAAAACGTTGCTGCAACGTCAGGATCAGCACCCCGAACGATCCGAATGTCGATCCGATCGCCACATTCTGGCACAGGAACGCGCGCATCGCCATCGCGCGCCGGCGCGGATCGGGCGCGCATGCGGGAGCCTCGAACAGGCCAGAGCCGGGTTCGATCATCAGTCGGGCGCCAGTTCGGGTGCCGGCGTCATCTCGGGCACATTATGGCTGTAGGCCATTTCCTCGTAGCGGTCGGATATGCGCCAGCCCGCGTCGGTGCGGACCAGGCGATCGCGGTACCACAGCCCAATGAAAAACACTTGATCGCCCGCCGCTGCGTCGCGGTGGACCATGGGGTTAAACAGGATTGTCCGGCTGTTGGCGGTATCGCCCGCGATATCCAGCCGGGTCGTTGCCACCATGTGCTGATATTGCGGAAACCGGGCCAGCGCGCCGGGCAGCCATGCCTTGATTTCGGCGAACGACCCTTTGGCGCCGCCGGTTTCGCTGTAATCGATCCGCGCATCGGGCGTGAACACCCGGTCGAGCGCATCCCAGTCGCGTTCGTCGATGGCAAAGCTGTACCGGGCCAACAGATCCTGAATCTCCAGGCGATCGGACATTTCCTGCAACGGCATCACAGGCATTCTCCCAAACGGTTTTATCCAGCCAGCGGCGGCCCCGGAAAGGTCGGGCCTTGCCCGCCCGGCCTTCCCGTTCCACCTTTACTTATCGTACGTCCCGGTTCCCGGTCATTTGCCGAAACTGTACTTCAGACGCATGCCAAACATGCGCGGTTCACCATAGATGACCGCCTGCACGCCAATCGATTGATAGATGCCCGAATTGCTGATCCGGTACGTCCGGTTGGCGATATTGGTCCCGAACACGCTGAGATCGAGCGGCATGCCCAGGAGGTTCTTCCATTCGATCGTTCCATTGAGCAGGCCATAACTTGGCAGCAGCACGCCCGGTTCGTTGACCGTGCCGTCGGGGAACGTCTCGGTCGAAAACGGCGCGGTCGCCTGCTTGTCGGTCCAGTCGTACGAGGCATAGAGGCTGACATTGCCGACCTTTTCGGGCGTCGGCAGCGTAATCCGGCCATAGACCGAGACGATATTGGGCGACAGGTACTGCAATGGGCGGCAGGTCATGTTCGCGCCCTGATAGACCTTGGGCGAATTGATCGACTGCGCGGTACAATCGTATACGCCAGAGTTCGAATTGAAAATAAACGATTTATAGTATGATTTTGTGTAACTGTAGTTGCCGCCGAGTTCGAGGAAACGTGCCGGCCTGACCATCCATTCGACTTCGACGCCCTTGATCACCGCCGATGCATTGTTCAGCGTGATCGCGCCGTTGCCGCCGGTTGCCAGATTATAATCGCCAGCCGCGCGCTGAATATTGGCGTAGTCCATATAGAAGCCGTTGATGTTCAGCATCGTCGGAACACCGGCGACCTTGTAGTTCGACTTGAAGCCAAGCTCGTAGTCGGTAACCTTTTCGGGCCCGAACGTGCGCGTATCCTCAAACACCGCGTAGGAGTTGAAGCCCCCCGCCTTGTATCCGCGCGTTGCCCTGCCATAGAACATCACGTCGCGGTTCGGGCGGTAATCCAGCCCGATCGTCCAGGTCGGCGCCGAACTGTCGAGCCGCGCGCCGAACGCACACTGAGTCAAGGCATCGGTGACCGCTACGCTCGTCCAGGTACAGCCGGTGACATACTGGGCGCCACCGGCTTCGGGAATGTAATTGTACGACGAAGTCGATCCGATCACGGTGTCCCAGGTGTAGCGGAATCCTGCGGTCAGGCGCAGTTTTTCGAGCGCGGGAGTTAAGGCGCCGAAATCGAACGTGCCCTGTCCGTAAAGCGCTTTCGACCGGTTGGTCACCAGCGTGTTCTGGAACGTTGCGACCGGGCAACCCGCAGGAGTGGCGTTCGCACAGACGTTGATCGCATAGGACTGCATGTTGCCGGCCGGAGACTGGTCGTAATAGAATCCGCCGACGGTATACGTCAGTTTCTTGTCGAGCGCGGTGCCCTGCAACTGCACTTCCTCCGTAAACAGCTTGTACCAGTCCCTGGGCGCCTTGCTGCTGTCGGTCGTGCCGGTATCGTAGAGCGGTGCGTCGAAGCCCGACGTCGACTGTGCGTAATACTCCTTGATCTCCGCCCAGCTAACGATGTTGCGCAGTTTCAGATTGGAGGTCAGATCGATGTCGGTCGTATTGGTGATCCCGCCGGTGTACGACCGCGTGAAATCGTCCACATCATGCGCCGTCTGCCGGTTGCCGAGCTGCTGCTGCTGCGCGATCATGGCGTTATAGGAACTGCAGTTGGCAGGACCCGTGCCCGCCCCGCAGAAATTGTAACTGGGCACCAGCGCGCCAAGCGGACCATATGGGGTCGGCGTTTCGGCCAATCCGACCAGATATTTCTCGTTGATCGCCACGCCGATCACACCCGTGCCATTGGAGTGGGATTCGGTATAATATCCCATCGTGTAGTTGGTCACATTGTCGAACGGTTGCAGCCACAGGCCCAGCCGCCCGGTTCGCCAATGCGTGTCGTCGCGGTCCTTGTTCCACACGATGTCGTGCGTAAACCCGTCGCGATCGCGCGAGGCGCCGACGATCCGCAGCCGCACTTTGTCGTTGATCGGCAGGTTGAGCACGACTTCGCCCTCGGCGAGGTTGTAATTGCCGAACCCCGCCTGGATATGGCCTTCCAGCTTGTCGGTCGGCTTGGCGGGGCTCAACAGGATCGCACCGCCGGTGGTGTTGCGACCAAACAGCGTGCCCTGCGGCCCTTCGAGCACCTGCAGGCTCTGCAAATCGACGAAATTGCCCGGACCGCCCTGGCTCGACAGCGTATAGGCTGCGGGTAGCGGCACTTCATCGAGATACAGCACGACTGCGGGCGCGCCCTGGAACGAGGCGCTCTGCCCGCGGATCGAGGGCGATTGCACATCGCGAGAGGCCTGGCCGTTGGGTGCGATCACCAGCGACGGCACCGATGCCGCTATGTCCTGCAACTGGGTGATCGCGCGTTCTTCGATGCTCGCTGCCGAAATCGCGGTCAGCGAGACCGGCACATCCTGGGCGCGTTCTTCGCGGCGGTTGGCGGTGACGATGATTTCGGGCGTGCTGACTTGCGCCGGCGCAGCAGCTTGCGTGGCCGGGACCGGGGCTGGTGCCTCATCTGCCCGGGCCGCCGGCGCGGCGCACAACGCCGCGCTGCCCAACAAGGCCGCCGCGAGCATTTTGCGCCCGGACACCATGATATAAGGTTCCGGCGCCACGTTCCTCGAAAGCCCGGCCTGACCTGTGCCGACCTGATCTGTGATCCCCACGATATCCCCTCCTTCTTCTTCAAACGCATGGGTCTGCGCCCACCATCCGGGCATCCGATGCTGCGAAGAAGGCATGGCGGTCCAAGGGCTGCCCAAAGGCGCGCCCGACCGCATGGTCACTTCAGGAATTCTCAGCCCGGATGTTTCTTGCTTATACGGGTACGCTAGCAACTACGCAAATCACGTACAAGATAGAATTTATATATTCTTTTGCGTAATAAAATTCGGAATCGCTTTCCGATATACCTACCCCCTCGCCTGCGCAGGACGCCGCACGGCAAACCGCCCGCCAGCAGGTCGCTGGCGGGCAGTCACGCTTTGCCAATCAATATGTTGAAGATCAGGCGGCGCGGACGCCCGGTCGCTTGTCGAGCGTGACGGTCAACCCGTTGACGCGGTCCTGAAACTCGGGCGCCTGGGAGCGCGGGTTGTAAAACTGACGATACCAGGTGCGCACTTTACCATAGGGGCCGTCGGCCGGGATCGCGAGCGGGTTGATCGACGCACGCTTGCTGGCCCAGATTTCGACATCCTGCGCAAAGGCGAGCCGGCTGCCCTCTTGATACATCAGCGCATTGGCGCGGTCCTCGTCGGTGGTTTCGCGCGATCCGTCGTGCACTTTGACCATCAGCGCATGCCATGACCGGCTGACGCCGTCCTCGATGGGGGTGTTGGCGATCATGATGAAGCTGTCGAACGCGCCGGCCATTTCCGATTGCAGAAACCCCGGGCCTTCATACCAGGTGTCGAGCACGAGTTGATCGCCCTCTGCAGCGGTCAACGTCCTGTGGCCCGCGCTGTAATACTGATGCAGCGCAGAGCCAATGAATTCGTTGGCAAAATACTGCCAGTCCTTGGCTCCGTGGATGGGAATGAAATGACCGAAATCGGCCATGTTGTCGACGATTTCGACACCGTGGCAGCCCAGGTCGCCCATGAAATCGATTTTCCAGTCCAGCCAGCCCGGCGCGCCGTAATGCCCGCCGAAATTGGCCAGTTCGACATCGGGTTCCAACCCTTCGGGATCGTGCCACATCCAGATGATGCCTGCGCGTTCGATCACCGGATATGTCTGCAGCCGGGCGGCCTTCGGGATGAAATCCGAATAGGGGATATGGTTGCAGGCGCCGTCGGGGCCATAGCGCCAGCCGTGGAACGGGCAACGGATCGATTCGCCTTCGACATGCTCGCCGTCGCGCACGATGTAGGATGTGCTGTTTTTCGCCAAGTGCGCGCCCATGTGCGGGCAATAGGCATCGACGACATAGGCTTTGCCGCTTTCCCCGCGATACAGCACCAGGTCCTTGCCGAAATACCGGATCGCGGCAGGTACGCGTGTCGCGTCGGTTGCCGGGCCGATCATGAACCAGCCGCGCGGAAAATCGAATTCACCCAAGGCGTATTCGCGGGAAGTTGCCATTGTCCATCTGCTCCTGATCGGTCCGTCACGTGCCTTTGCGGCATTTGCGTGGGCGGCGCATTTGCAGGGTGAATACGCCGGATTGCGCCGATTTGCGAAAGAATTTGCGTTGCACACTATCTGTGCAAAAATGCACGCCAGGTTTGATAATGGGCGCAACACACGATGCAGTGGTCCGATCTCGAAGTGTTTCTGTCCGCGGTACGCACCGGATCCTATACCGCAGCCGGGCGTCAACTGGGCGTCAACCGCACCACCATTGGCCGCCGGGTCGAGGCGCTGGAACAGGCGCTGGGCATTGCCCTGTTCGATTATTCCGCATTGGGCCCCGCGCCGACCCGCGCGGGCGAACGGGTGCTGGCCGCGGCACAGGCCATCGAACGCGAGATCGCCGTCATGTCACACGCGATCGGCGGCGCCCCCGTGCGCGAGGCGCCGATCCGGATTGCCGGGTCGGCAGGCCTGGTCAGCGAGTTCCTGCCCGATCTCGCGCGGTTTCGCAGGGAAAATCCCGACTGCCCGATCGAGATTCTGGACGATCTGGACCCGATCGCGGCGCTGACCCAGCGCCGCGCCGATCTCGCGCTCGCGCTCGTGCGGTCGCCGCCGCTGCGCGCAGCCGGGCGGCGGGTCGCCACGCTGCAACAGGCTATGTATGGCGTAAAGGGCGCCAGCGACCTTGTCCCATTGGGCTGGGGGCTGGATTTCGAATCGGCGCTGTCGGGCGCGCCCTGGACCGCGGCCAATCCATTGGGCCAGGCCGCGCAAGAGGCCGGACTGATCATGTGCAATTCCTGGCCGCAGATCAAACTGGCAGTGTTGTCGGGCATGGGCCGCGCCAGCCTGTGGTGCTTTGCGGGCGATGCGGCAACCACGCTCGAACGCCTGAGCCCGCCCGATCCGCGCCACGATTGCCCGCTGTGGCTGCTCCATCGCGCCAAGGCACCGCCAGGCGCGGCGATGCAACGCCTGATGGCGTTTCTGGAACAGACGATTGCGGATCGCATCGCGGCATAGGTTTAGCGATTGCGTTAGCGTTCGATCGATGGCATTCATTAGCCTATTGCGTATACAAATCACAATATTATTACGCAAATTACGATTGTGCGTAGGGAGAGACGACAATGGCATCGCACGCCTCGATCTTTCGAGCCGAAGATTTGTTGCAGGCTGCGCGCACGCGCACCGGCCTGTCCGATTTTGGCGATATGTGGTTTCTGGAACCGATGAAACACTATGTTGCCGCCGCCAACGCGCAGGCGCGGCTGACCCCCGAAGGTTTTGCCGGGCAGACCGAAGTCATCGTCAAGGGCCTCGCCAGCCGGTTGCGCATGATCGAGGATATTCGCCAACACCCCGAAATCAAAGACGAACAGGTCGAAGTCGCCGGAATCATCCTGGGCCTGCCGCGCACCGGCAGCACGATTTTTCACCGCCTGTTGGCCAGCGCGCCGGGGATGACCGCGATCCGCTGGTTCGAAGCGCAGAATTACGCCCCGTTCCCCGATGAAGAACCGGGCAATCCGGCAGGGCGCCGCGCCTATGCGCAGGCGATGATCGATGGCTGGCTGCAATTGTCGCCCGAACTGGCATCGATCCACCCCCTCGATCCCGAAGCGCCCGACGAAGAAATCCTGATTATCGGGCAGTTGTTCGTTTCGACGATGGTCGAGGCGATGACATTCGTGCCGTCGTTTGCCGACTGGCTCGATACCTATGACCAGTCGCACGGGCATGAGGATCTCAAGACCATCCTGAAATACCTGCAATGGCAGGACCCGGCGCGGCGCGGGTGCAAATGGATCCTGAAAAGCCCGTCGAACCTGCCCTATACCGAAGTCGCCGCGCGCGCCTTTCCCGGCGCGGTGCTAATCATGACGCATCGCGATCCGCTCGATGTCGTGCCCAGTTACATCTCGATGGAATGCGCGCTGTATAAGCTCAATTCGCACCATTCCGACCAAGAGGTCGCGCAGTTCTGGTTCCCGCGGCTGACCCGGTGGATCAAGGCATTCGAAGCCGCGCGCGCACGGATCGGCGAAGAGCGGTTTATCGACATCGACTATCGCGAAGTTGCACGCAATCCGCTGCATCAGGCCGAACGGGTGCTGGCGCGCATGGGCATTCCGGTCGATGCCCGGATCGAGGCCGGGCTCGCCGAATTCATGGCGGGCAACACCCGCGAACAGCGCCCCGTCCATGCCTATTCGCTCGACCGTTTCGGGCTGGACGAAGCCGCGATTGCCGAAGCGTTTGCCGACTATCGCGAGCGTTTCATTCTGGAAAAGACTGCGTAAACCGCGCGGGTCGACTTGGTCAGACGTCCCTGACCTGCCAATCGCCCGCACCGGCGCGCTGAACCTGGGTCATGTCGAGAGAGCGCATGACCATCAACGTCCCGAACCAGTCACGATCGAGCACCGCCTCGTGCCGATCGCGATCGGCCAGCGCCTGCACATCCAGCCGATAGCGTTCCATCAATTCGGCCAGTTGTGCCGCACCTACGCGCGACAGTTTGTGCACTTCGGAGACAAAACATGTGGCCGGGTCGCCATAATCGAGCTCGAAAAACGCCGATTTCATATGCGTGTCAAACAGCGCGCGCAGCGGCAATTTGCGGAATACCAGCGCGCGGTCGACTCGCACCCGCACGCGCCCA
>Ga0116227_10004976_pt1 | contig 28467 bp, 18 predicted proteins | sample S1TSphgellanicum_FD_89693 | JGI IMG/M metagenome (GOLD analysis project Ga0116227, IMG submission 89693) | Host-associated microbial communities from peat moss isolated from Minnesota, USA - S1T2_Fb - Sphagnum magellanicum MG | ecosystem: Host-associated > Plants > Peat moss > Unclassified...
AATTGTGGACCCCTTATGCCTAAAATATGTATAATACATTTGGAATATTCACAGGGCTATGACTCATTTGGTGACATTTGCAACTAATGGTAGGTAGAGGGGTCTTCTTGGATGGAAATTGTAGTGAAAGCTATCCAAATGAAAGGATGAAATAATCCATTAGTCGTAAGTTAGTCATAGAGTAGTTGCAAGCGGCTTCAAATGCAAATAGTAGTTGTAGATATAACCAACAATAGTTGTAAATGTCAAATAGTCGCAACTAGTCACAAATTCGTTGGTTGCAAAATCACAGATTTCTACTAGTGTTGCACCACATTAGCTACAAAGCCTTCCTTGCTAGTGTTTTGGATCCTAAGGTGAAGACATACACAATAATGAATACAAGGGAATGTGAATCTCAAATATTATGGAAAAACCATCAAGACATGTGTTCGAACTTATTGACCATGGATCATTTCTGATTCATGGTATGTGGTGACTAGATTGATCTCCTTCTAGTACACCATCTTATTGGAAGTGCTCTTCAAATTTCGAGCATCCCAAGCACTCCTAAAAACCTTTGTATATGCAACCTTGCTATATCAAATCTACAATATTTTCATCTTTCTCCACCTTGGTTATCACATTGGGGGGGGAGGATGGACCCCACACCCCATGCATGAATTTGAAGGAAAGTGAACAAGTGAGAGGAAGCCAACCTGATTAATTATGTGGGTTTTGGCACCTCTGAAACGTGTGATGCATTGCTTTGGAATATATCCCATTTGCACACAGTTCAATAAATTACCTTGTGCTCATTACAATGAAACCTAGCAAGGGGGTTGCTCAAGATGTTGTGCATTCATGGATGCTTAGTCTTGGTGCTTCGGCCTTTCATGCTAGGTGTTGGCAAGTTACGGTCTACACAATAAAATATCACATTTTGATAATTTCTGGTACCTATCCAAGTTTCATGCATCATGGTGGAAATTTGGAAAATAATTTTCATTAAAATTTTGTAAGAGATGATGATTCATATCCCAATATAACATTATGTTGTGAAATCAATAGACATATGAATGATATAATAGTCCAACATAGTATTATTTTGATTTGGAGAGCCTTGTCACAATTATGCAATTCCAACAAAAGGACTAAGAAATACTACATTTAATAATAATTTTTCCATGAAATTTTACACATACATAAAAGAAACCATAAAAAAAATCTTTCCCACAAAGTTTTCAATGTTTCTCAAAGTCATGGAATTTAGATCAGATGATTTTTAAATGTTCATTAATACATTATGGTAAGAAATGTTGATGATTATGATTTTTTTGCTTGGAAAATGTTCTTCCATTGAAAATTTACTTGGGCTAAGTGTTTTTTTAACCATTTGACAAAAGTAGGATGAAGTTTTGAATTTTTTTTTAAAATGGAAAATTGTTGTCAAATAAGGGTTTTTAAAAAACCTTTATTAAATTATTGGTGAACATTTACACAAATGTACAATTATGTTTCAATTTCATATTCATAATTTTTGTGACTTCTTTTAATTTTGAAGCCCAAATCATTTATATGTGATCTTTAAAATTATTCAAAGTGAGTGAAATCTTACATGTTCCTACTTTTGATACTATATGTAATTCCAAATTAGTCACAAATTGTGTAGATTGTAGCTTGCCAACACCTTACTAAGTAGATGGATGAGTTGACTTACTTGGTTCCCAATCTATGGCAAGATCATGTTTTGCAACCCAAATGTGTCACAAACAAGTATCTAGCTACATAAGATGTATCATAAACACCAACCTTGTAAACAAATATGCATGTAATTTTAGCCCATGCCACCCCTTCCTTGGCAACCTTAGGTGTCCCAACTGATTCTGAAACAACCATATACAAAAACCAGATAAAATAACAAGATCTACAAAATGAGGGTATTTCCATTGAGGGTAAGGGTTGAAAAAGGAAAACCCAACTTGGTAATACTATGTTCATAACATGAAACACCGCTTCATCAAAGTTTGCTAAGCCTAACATTAAAAGAAAGATTCTAAAGCATTAAGGTATTGCAACTTAAATTAGGGGAAAAAATACCCCACTTACCTTTTCCATTAGATGGAGAAGGTAAATGGGGCAATGAATGAAATGTAGTGCTCAATTGATCACTTGGAAAAAGGACAAAAATTACATGTGGCATTTGTTTCACCTAGTCTTTTATTGCAAGAGGATTCGATCCATTTGTTGCAATATGTATTAGATCTTCCACTAAATCAAGGGGTGACTCATGTGTTCCAACATGGATTGGTTTTTTGATTGGAACACTTGCACCAACTTGATCATCTACCATTATACAAATTATCTCATTTGTTGTCGCAACATGATTTGGTTCTTCCACCACCACCTCATCAGAAGTTATTTCAATTGGTTGCATGGTTAGTATATCCTGGGATCAAAATGGGGCTTATTTAGTTATTTCAAGTTGACATCTTAGTTCTTCAAGCTTTCTTTGCTATGTTTGTTGTAGTTTTTTTTGTTGCCCTTGCCTGCACCCAACAACACACACGACGTTTCCCCCACAAGTTCCAAAAAACATTAAAAAGGAAATAAAAAAAGGTTTCATGACCCTATTTTTAGCATTCCAATTTTTTTAAAGTAAAGAACAAAAACACACGGTGCAATATCACATTGCAATAAATAGTGGTAGGGACAATAATGAACAACTAGGAGGTTGGGAATTTGATTGTATTTTTTTTTAGGCATTATTATTTTTGAATTTTTTTTCTTTTCAACTTTGCCTTTTGAAAATTAATTAGCATCAAACCTTAATGACAAGGTATGCTTCCTACAAAAGAGGAAGGATTGTATGCCTACTTTTGTTTACTTATGAAGTGTGAGTTTATTTTTGCTCCTAAATAATGGGTGTAGGGCAATGTTTTTTCCCCCAAATTTCTAATGTTTCTTCATATGTGAACTTGAGTTTGTTTTAAGGATTTTGTGATGTAATCAAAGTGGCAACCATCCAAAAAATAATTTAGCCAAATCTGTTACATATTTGATCTAAAAGTAGGAATTTTTTTAAAAAAAATATTCTTGGCTACATATTAGAACTTATCATAAAAATCTGGTGAATTCGGATTATTTTTTTTCATGAAACAACCGTTGAGTAGGTTAAAATCATTTTTTATAGTTCAAAAATTGGCAAAATTCACTAGTTAAAGAAATGTGATGTGAGCATCCCTACAAGGAGTTTACAATTAAATGACAACATGTTTGTACAAATTGCAAATTTCATGCACTTCCATGTTAGCACCACCATCACTCTAACCACAACATACAACACATAACATAAAAATATTTTGAATAATACACCATATCCAATCTAAAATATATGATTCACTTGCGACAAGCATGAATCCAAACGTAGAACCACAAAACAAAACCCAACAAAAACTATGCAGACTAAACTTGCATAACACAAGACAAACTAAAATTGTGTGTTCTTAAATTTCAAATCAACAAAAGTGATTTGAGACCATACAATTTTAAGTTCTATCCCATGAGCAAAAATATTTAAAACCTTATTCACATCTAAACTAGTTCAAGATAAAACCCAAATAACTATGCAAACCTAAACTATCCTTAACTAATTGAAAACTAATCAAGCAACTAAACTAACGCACAACACACAAAAATCTCATAGGAAAAAGGCCCCCATCTTAAATCCAAGTGAAAAAGTGACGATTTTTTTCCTGAAATCTGCAATTTATTGACAAAAGAAAAAGAATATGAAACATGATAATCCCTTTTCATTTTTATTTTTCACATTTGTGCGAAGTTTTGCTGGTGCAAAAAAAACTCTGATGTATGATACAGGTTCGCCTCATTCTTTATGGTGGGTAATGGCCAATGGTGAGGAAGATTCCCAAAATGTGGAGCCAGTGGGATGTTGTGTCCCCCTACCTGGCCATGAACCAGCAGAGAGCACTTATACATAAAAGCACCAGCAGAAAATTTTCAGTGTATCTAGATGTGACTTTATCAATCAAAATCCGTCCTTTGCAAATGGCAAGGCATTTCAAAAAACAAAATGCTCAGCTCCATCATAGACTGGTTTCTTCATCATTCTTTTGGGGATGATGACAATCAGAACGTTCAGTCTGGCAGCTTCCTGAGTGGGACGCACCCACATACTAAGCTGGTGAGTTTCTCTTTCAATTTCTTTCACATCCTATGCCATTCTCTTGGCTAGAAGCAAAATCATGGTTGTAGGCATAAGGACCTTGAAAACATCCCAGGGAAAGGAGAGAGAGAGAGAGATTCAATGTTGGACTGGATCTTCTGGCTCTTGTGGATGCATTCGTTTCCTGGAGATTGTTTTCTACAAATTCTGGATTGGGTGGGGCGTTTGAAAGAATTTCTGAATGAGGAAGCTTGAATGTTCTGCATCAATCAATGCAAAACAAATTTTCTGAATTTTCTGAACAACCCAATGTGGTGTGTCTTCTTCTCATGCTTGGGTGCACAACACTGTTGGGTGGTGATTAGGGTTTAGGGATTTTGAAGCCTATATTATATGGAGTTGCCTGGGCTGTTCAAAAAATCATATTTACCCACCCAACAACACTAGGAGGTAATGGGGACAGTGTCTTTTCGAGTTTTTGAATTTGGCTGAGGTTGAGAAAACTTCAACTAAGTTCTGTTATCAGTTTCCTCAATACTGGCGCTGAAGTCCTCAGCAAATTTGCTGATTTTGGAAACGGAAGTCAACACAAGTGTTGGTTCTGGTCTTTTGAAAATTTAAATATAGAACAACCTTCAGTTCCAGTTTTTTTTTTGGAAAGAATTGATGATTTTCATTAAATAACCATCCAAAGGATTGGAAGTTTTATAACATGTTATTTCACAAGTTCTTAGATTTTTTGAGAACTGCTGTTATCTATCAAAACCAGCTCTTTGATTTTTGAGAACCAGGCCAAGATTACGTATACTAAAGAACTGCCGCCAGAACTACCAGTCATTTGGTGCCATTTCAAATAACCGTCCAAGTGGTGAACACCGACAATTTCATTAAAAACCTCTCAAACTCTTTACTGCGAGGAAAAAAAACACTACAACAACAATAAAGAACAAATGAGAGGAAAAATTGAGAGTTAATGAAGAATGTATGTCTGAAATTAATCTATTCTGGTGTGTTTGAGGAACTGAATTTGTGCGATTAATAATGTCCATAGTTGCTCTGTTTGCCATGATTATTTTCATCAAATTTGTTGCATTTTGTCACTGATTGGGACTAAACAAAAGATTGGAAGGGGTGGGTTGTTTGACACTGGAAGTATATCAAGATACAATTGGAGGGAGTGCCTGTGGTCAAGGGCCATTACCCTCTCACGTTAGTAGCCAAAAGCAGGCCTAATTTGGACCCTAGACCAAGGGGTTTACCTGATTGAAAGATCCACTGGAAATTTCCTTTACTTATAGGCACCTTTTACAAGGTGCAACACCAAAATCATGAAGCCCACTCTGAAATTATAAAGCCTCTTCAAAAATTGTGAAGCTCACCTTCACATTGTAAAGTAGCTATATTAATGACTTCGTTGTAGATGAACTTCAATTGAGTTAGTACTTGGTTTCACCTTGGTAACCATTAATTTAAAGGTAAGGAGGTCCTATGTGAAGGTAGATAGATAGGAAAACAGGTTGTTACTATGTAAGTACCAACATTGGGTGGTTTTTGACCTGGTTTTTAGCCTGCTTCTCACAATGAGAATTGGCACCTTTACATGTGAGAACTGAAGTGAGAATCAATCTCAAGTTCTCACATGAATGAAAGTTGATCATGAGAACTGGTTTCAAATTTTTAACATGTATTTTTTGGAGAATCGAACATGTTCTCTCGTAAAACTTACATCTGGTTTGTAGAGTCTTTGTGCTAGATTACAATTTTCTAAACAGTAGCTGCCACTCTTTTTGTGTGATATTGTTAATTTTTCATGTTGGTGCTATTGTTTTTCTTTCGTTGTTGATGTTTTTTTCGTGTGGTGTTGTTGGTCGTCTCATGTTGTGTTGCTTTATTCGTGTTGGTGTTTTTGCTTGTCCTGTGTGATGTTGCTTCTTTTTTCACATTGATGCTACTCTTCGTGCACTGATGTTGTTGTTCTTTGCACATTGGTGCTATTACTTTTTGCTCGTTGGTGTTGTTATTGTTCATGTCTTGATGTTGTTACTTTTATTTGTTGTGTTGTTATTCATCTCACATTGATGCTACTATTCATCTCACATGCTGTTGTTGTTCTTTTTGCCTAGCAAAGGGTGAAGTTATGGAGTTTTAGATTTGCATTAAAAAAATTGTTCCAACTTACAAATTTTCATTTATTTTTACTCATTTTTGAAATGTAAGAAAATTTGAAAATTTAATAACCAAGTTGTGAAAATTGACTATGTGAGAATTGCCCCATCTAAGAATTAGGTGAGTTTAGAAAAATTAAGAACCTTGTACCTTGGCAAATTTTCACTGGCCCAAACATATATATATATATATATATATAAGACAATTGATAAGGTTTTCATAACATCATGTAACAACCAAAATCAATTGATTTTCACAAAAAACGAGAATCGTCCAACGTTGGTAAGTACATGTTTTACACATAAGTAGGGGTTTTTTTGCCAATGTTGGGTGGTTCTCTAATGCCCATTTGATTTTCAACCTAGTTTTCAACCCAACTTTCATAATGAAAATTGATTGACACCTTTACATGTGAAAACCAAATTGAAAATTGACCTCAAATTTTGACATGAATGAAAACTGGTCATGAAAACCAATTCAAATTTGTACATATATATTTTTTGGAAAATTGGGAAAGTTCTTTCATACAACTTAGATCTTGCTCTTAGAGTCCCTATATCAGTTAGTGTTGTGTTCTTCTCAAATGAGGCTGTTATTATTTTCATGTTGCTATTTTTTTTCCCTTTTATTGTTGTTATTTTTTAGATTGTTTCTATTACTTTTTCCACATGGTGCTATTTTTTTTTTTGTGATGAAGTAGTTAAATTATTAATTAATTATTAAAATTGATTTTAATTAATGGAAAATTCAATAATTGGGTTGTGAAAATTGGATGTGAAAACCAATTGTTATTGTATATGTGAAAACCGCCCAACACTGGTTTTTACTACCCACCTACTAACAACCAATAGGTAGGTAGTAAAAGAAATAACTGAGGAAACCACCATGGTTAACTCAAAAATTAAAACCCAACAAATAATTGTTTTCCAACCACTATTTGTCCATCCTTCATGGTGTTCTATGGATGCTAATTTAAAGATATACATTTCATTAAATTCTTGAAGCTCCACATCATAACCCCATGAATCATGAAACATTGAAATTAAATGGGAAAACCATTCATTCCAAAGTTGACCTCTCAACTATACAACCCACCATAGAAATAAAGTTGGTAATAAAACAAACTCTTTAAAGGTGGATTCACACTAAGGTGGTAAAAAAAAAACAATGAGAACAAACTAACCCTAAGTCTTACCCATTCATACAAAAGGGATAAAAACTTAGGTGGCAACTGACATGTCATTAGGGTTAAATGTTTGAGAGTAATTCATCCTTAGACATCATTATCTATATATTTTCTAGATTTGGTTTCAAATTAGGGTGGAGTTAGTTTGATCCCTTGACTTCAAAGGATTAAAATATCCTACCCCCCCTTCACCCCCCCACCAATTATATTCCCAAAGAAATTCTAATATTATTCTTTGTCATGACTATGTTTTCCACATTTTTTGAATTTCATGTCTTTTAGAATGCTTGAATTTTGGTCAATTGTTTTGGACATCAACTTCATTATTTTGTTGCATTTAATTTGTTTCAATGGATGGAAGGTCATGAAGGTCATGATTTTGTAGAATGCATTTACATTGTCCAAAATTTTCACCCTAATTGTAGACATTTCAATGCACAACACCAAAACATGTCTTTCATGACTTAGACATTTATGACTAATGTCCTACTCTAGTCATGTAATCATATGTTCTTATCATATACTTTTACTCAAATTTGTGACTACATTGTAATGGCATTATGACTTTATGACTAGATTAGGACTATTTTGTGAATACATGCCTAACCACATTTGTTAATAACCTACCTATGTTAGTAGTTTAACTAGGTGTTAGCTATCTACTAGCTATTTATTAGCTACCTATAAAGTAGCTAGTACCTATGGATTAATACTACCTATTATCTACCTACTTACTATGTAGTACATACATACTTATTTAATTACCTACTATGTAACTTACTACTAGGTACCTACCCACATACTAGGTAAGTAATATGTACCGACCTACCTACCTAGTAGGTTGTACGTATGTACGTATGTACTTACTTACCTACCAACTAAATAAGTAATACGTATGTACCTACCTACCTATTAGATTGGTATTATGTATGTACCTACTACTAGGCACCTTCCTACCAACCTACTAGGTAGGTAGTATATACATACTTACCTACTACTTACTTATTACTACCTTTAGGTATGACTTACCTATTACCTACCAAGCTAGGTACCTACTAGGTTATTAGGTAGGTTCTAAGTTGTTACATAAATACTTAAGTACTTCATTTATAAAGTAGGTTAAAAAAAAATGTTTATAACAATATGGTGACAATTCTTGTCATATAAAAATCATGTGGTGCAATGGTTAAATGGGTGTTAAGGATTCTTCCTTCAATGTGAAGGTGAGGGGTTCAAGTCCTCACATTTGTAACTTAATGAACTAGCTTAACTAACTTAACTTGCTAATTAAGTTAACCTACATTCCTAGGTAGGCTAGGGCCTACATTCCTAACATATAAACTAGGTTTTCAACCTTTATACCATGTGTCTCCATGCCACGTGTTTACATGGCATGGGTGGAAAACATATTTATTTCATATTTAATGAGTTATATCCATTGGCCATAATTTATGGATTTCATCAAGCATTGATGACCTCCATGACTTCAAAGTCGCAAAAGTCATAGCTGCAAATTGTTTTGCGACTAAGCCACATTAGTGACTAGGTGTTTTAAATGATGTTTCCTATTCGACTACATAGTCATGTAGTCATAGATGTTTTCCATGACTAATAACCTAATCATAAATCAAGTCACAAAAAACAACTTTCTTGTAAAGATGTATGACAAATTAATCTCATTACATTGTTTAAAAATATTCCTTTGTGTGAACAATAGAGTGGTCAATTTATTGCTTAGATCCTTAGCCAATCAACAAAGGTTTAAATGGAATAAAAACTTCTTACAAAACCTTGCAAATGTGAATCCAGCTGAAGGTGTGAATTGTGATCATGGACATTTCTTCCACTCTCTTCTATGTCGAGTCCTTTCAAAATCTTACTTGGAATTTTATTAACAAATCTTTATAAAACATGAAATTACATTTACACCTTAATGTTTATAATTGGTTATGTACATAAGCTTTGGATCAAAGTCTATTGAAAGGACATAGCTCTTCATAAAGTTACACCTTCTTAGTGTAAACATTATATATAAAGTGCTTTCAACAATTGTCAATGACAAGATCACCTATCGACGACAAAGACATGGAGATATCACTATTGAGGAATATGTAGATACAAGTTATAAAACTTTTTTGAATGCTCTAAGAGGACAACACAACATGAAATTGCAAACTTGAACATATTAACATACTTGCCACAGAAAAAAATTCTCAAGAATAGTTGAGATGCTCTAACTAATTCAATATTTGATTATTCACATGAACTAAACATAAAAATTTATATAAAATAACACAATAGGTCAAGCACTTCAAAAGAAGGTGAAGGGTTAGTTTTGTTCCAACATGGATGGGGAAAAAAAAACTATGATGTTTTTATTGCCAAAAACAAAAGTCATGTGCAAAAGGATTGCTATCGTAAAATAAAAACAAAACAACAAAACTAGTACTCCTTGGGGATTTCTATGTGCATAAAAAAATATTGTTTAGGGGGTATTATGTGAGGGAACTTAAAAATTTCCCATCTTATTATAGTCTAAAATTTTAATATTCAAATACTATCTTAATATAAACCTCCCCCCATAACTCCCCCCCCCAAACTTGATGGACAAATAAGAGAAATGCTTGATGTAATACATGTTCTAGTTTTGAGAAACAATTATTCTTAGTCAAACAATTTGTAGAATTTGGAGAAGAGCTTATTAAAAAAGGTGGGAGTTGTTTATTTTCCAAATATTGGCATTTAATTACAACCTACAAATTGGAAAACAACTTGTACAAATTAGGAATCTCAAACATGACAAATGAGATTCTAGCAAATGTTGTAAGCTCAAATTCAAATGCAAATTTGCGGCATAAAAGGTTGGGGCATATAGGCCAAGGATGCTTACAAACAATGATTCACAAGGATATTGTAATTGGAAATTTAGATTTGGTTGACATCAAATCTTACAATGTTGTGAGAAAATAATATAGGTAGTCAATTTCACAATAAAAAGCAACAAGAACAAGCTTACCTTTTGATCTAGTGCCCAAATGAAAATGTTTTTTTTGGAATTGGAAAATTACATGAGAAAAAATATAAGGTCTCACTTATTGGTGCTTTAAATAATTTTTTTAATTCAAATAGTTTTATATTAATGTGTTTATTTTTATTTTCAAAATTTAAATAAAACTCATATAAAATGTAATGTGATAATAATAGGTGTTAAAAAAAATTACAAAATATATATGTACAAAGAGACTTTAGATATTATTTGTTAGTAGGTTGAATTAATAGGATCATGGAGAGTGCATAATTTAAAAGTTCATATTGCAGGGCAAATCACACCTATTTTTTACACCTTTTAAGGAAATAGTAAGTGAAAAGATGTTATGTTTTGTTAGAAATAGTAAAGAAATAGATGTATTGAAAAATATGTTTCTAAAAATTTTATCCTTATGATGAACAACATCCAAATGTTTCATGGCTTTGAACTAAAACTAAAAATTCAAAAAAAAAAATGGTAACAAAATTCAATGCATGAATGAAATTTAAATTAAGTTTAGGGTGAGTTAAATAGTGCATATTATAAAATTAAACAATAATAGTGTGAGAAAAAATAATGCTCCCTCACATAATACCCCCCAAAGAAAATATAATTTGACACATGTAGTGTCAAATATTAACATTGAATGTTCTCCTTAAGCTTGGTACATGACTTGAACATATGTTGTCAAATGCAAATAATCATTCACATGAGCTAAACATGTACTTCATCATATACATTGACAATATGCATACTATAATTTGATTTTTTTGTTACGAAACAAATCTAAAGTCTTTTCCACATTTGAAAAATAAAAAGGTATGGTTGAAAATCAAATGGGAAGATTAAAAAATTAAGAACAAAGGCAAAGATAAATCCATTGATTTCATTGAGTTCTATCAAGTCAATGAAAATTTAAGATGATTTTTTCTTCCATATATATCACAACAAAATGGTGTTTCAAAGAAAAAAAAAAATGCTCGTGCAATGAAGAAGTTGTCTTAAACATGTTACTTTCAATTGTATTGATGGGCAGTTTTTGAGGCCTAGATGCATTGCTCATAACTACATACCTTCAAAATTAACAACCTAATAAACAATAGCCAATTTGTCTCTATATGAAATATGAACATGGTATTAAGTATAAACCAAATGATTCACACTTGAAAATGTTTGGTTGCATTGTTTTTGCTTTTAGATCCACAGGAAACTTCTCTAAAAATTATAATACAAGTTCGAATAATGCTTTATCTTTGATACAATGTAAAAAGAAAGGCTACAAGATTTTGAGAAAATCCAATAAAATAATTAGATCATAATAGAAATATCATTTTTTAGGAAGTTGGTAAAGTGACAAACATAGTAGTTGAAAGAGAAAGAAAAGATGACTTCATTGAGAAAAACACATTCCAATTGGATCCATCCTTCTTCAAACAATCTTCTCATGAAAAACCTCCCCAAAAAGGAGTTTTTCAACTTCATGAATAACATGTAATGCATCGAACACCATTTCAAATGTAGGAAAATGATCCAAATGTCACCGATAGCCTAGTTCCAAACCCTAGTAATTCACAAATTACACAAGTGGGTTCTATCCCCCTTTGTTCTTCAAGCCAAACAAGAACTTGGTGTTGGTAAAGGGGGAGAATGTGAAGCATAAAACCAATTGTAGACTCTAATACAACAATCATTGGTTCTATACACTTTCCATAAAACTTGTTTTGGAAATGTAGAAGGACCCACTAAAAGTCCTAGAAGGGAGGTAAGACAAAAACAACCACCTTCAATGTTAATTAAATGGAAAAAAATTATACATCTAAAAAAGATGAAAAATAGACTACTTACTCAAACCTATCCATGAGATCTATGCAAGAAACATTCATAGAAGCTAAAATGAATAGTTGGAAAAATGCAATAAAATGAAAAATTGAAATTCCAATGGTACAATGGTTATATATAAAGCAAAATTAATTGCAAAATGCTATGTACTCAATAAGAGGGAATTGACTATAAAAATCCCTTGTGAATTTCACTTCAATTAGAACGTTACTAGCCTTTGCAATAACATCATGGTTTGGACATTCAACAAATGGATGTAAAAAAAACCTTAATTAATGGTCAACTTCATGGGGGTAAGTTCACAATAAAATGACCAACTTGTGTAACAAAATTTTAATTTTACACCTTTTGAAGTGACATATTGACTTAATGTTAATAAAAATGTTTAGTTTACTTATTCAATAATGTTTTAATTATATTATGACACTATTAGGAAATGCGTCCCAGTTCACTCTGGGTATCACTCGAGTTTTTAGTGAATTTAAACATTTTTACCTAGTGAAATTGTTTAACCCCCTAATGAACAGGGACCGGTTACTACGGACAATGACTTGTTTCACTAGTACCTAGTGAAATAAGGTTACTATCAAGTGAAATACAAATTTATTAAACCATTCACTTGCTAGTTAATTAACTAACTAATATGCAAATTAATTAAATTATAATTAATTAATATAAATATTATTAATAATTTCATGATTTTTAAAGCCTATTATTATTGACACGTGTCAATATTTACTGCTAGGTTAAAAACCTAGCCTAGGTAGGTAGGTAGGCCATGTAATCAACCTAGGAATTTAGCTTAAAAATTCGATAGGAAAAATATTCAATCAACATACCATTGTTGACCACACACAACACCACCCATGAACTTGATCCCTTGACCTTTGGAATGGGGACAAATGCCCTTACCATCAAGCCACCCCACTTGTTGTGATAATACACAACGTTACAAACTATTTATCCAATACTTCATTTTAAACATTACAAAAACATAAACTTTGAAAATTCATATTTTATTGAGATTTTGTTCAAATGAAATGATTCGAGTTTACTTTTTAAAAAAATTCAATAATGTACATAATTACATTTATTTCCTTTTGAAAATTTAAAATCATTTGAACAAAAAAAAAGTTGAATATCATTATTCAATAACATTTCAATGATCATTCTTTTGAAAAAAAAAAGTTTAATAAATGGATTTTTTTTTGTTAATATAATAATACTACCTATGTTAAGTTACTTTCAATTATTATATGACTATTTTTCATTAATTGAAATTATTTCACCCTACATTATTTATGGCTATTTATGGCTATTCTCAATTACTTTTGGTTATTTTTGGTTATTTCACCCTAGGTTACTTTTGGTAATTTTAAGTTTTAAAAACTATTTTCACTTATTTCACCTTAGGCTTATTTTAGCTATTGTAAGTTATTTTTGGTTATTTTATGTTATTTTTGGTTATTGTAGATTATTTCAATTTAGACTACTTGTAGTTATTATAAATTACTTTTGGCTATTTTAACTTATTTCACCTTAGGTTATTTTCAATTATTGTAAATTTTTTGGCTATTCTATGTTATTTTTGGCTATTGTAGATTATTTCAATTTAGATTATTTACAATTATTATAAATTACTTTTGGTTATTTTAACTTATTTCACCTTAAGCTATTTTCAGCTATTGTAAGTTTTTTTGTCTATTCTATGTTATTTTTGGCTATTGTAAATTATTTCAATATAGACTACTTGTAAATATTATAAGTTACTTGTGGATACTAAAAGTTATTTCACCTTAAGTTATTTTTGTTTATTATAAATTATTTCACCTTAGATTATTTTTGGTAATCCTAAGCAATTATAATATATGGCTATTGGTTGTTATTTTATTAGTGCTATTGGTGGTTATTAATGGTTATTGGTACCTATTCTATTTGTGGCTATTAATGTTTTTAAATGGTTATTTTATTAATAATTATTGGTGGTTATTTTATTAATGGCTATTAATAGTTATTCTATTAGTGGCTATGTGTGGTTATTCTATTGGTGCCTACTGGTGGTTATTCTATTAATGGCTATTGGTGGCTATTATATTAATGGCTACTGGTGGTTATTCTATTAATGGCTACTGATGGCTATTCTATTAATGGCTATTGGTGGCTATTCTATTAATGGCTACTATTGGCTATTATATTAATGGCTACTGATGGCTATTCTATTAATGGCTATTTGTGATTAATATATTAATGGCTATTGGTGGCTATTCTATTAATGGCTATTAGTGATTATTTCATTGTAAGCCATTAATGGTTATTTTATTGGTGGTTATTAATGGTTATTTTATTAATGGTTATTAATGGTTATTGTATTATAAGTTATTGTTGGTTATTATATGTTATATTACAAGTATTGGTGATTATTGTATTATAAATTATTGTTTAATATTCTATGTTATAATATCATAGGCTACTAGTAGTTATTGTATTGTAGGGTATTTAAAATTATTTTTCATAGGATATTATTTTCTATTCTAAGTTATTTTTACCTTAGGTCATTATATTTTGTTTTAGTTTATTTTAAATTTATTATGCTTAGGATAAAATAATTTATAATAACATAAAGTAAAATGACCTTGAATAATTTAAAGTATAATTTGAAATAACATATATTAATCTAAAATAATTTAAAAGCTTATAATAAACTAATTAAGATACTTTAAGGTAAAATAACATATAATAATTAAAGGTACAATAATTTATAATAGCCTATAATAACATAAAATATAAATTAGAATAATTAAACTAACTTGAAATAATATAGGGTATATCATAAACTAGCATAAATAAAGTATTTTTAAAAACATAAAAATAAACCTATTTGCTATAGTAAATTGTAATAGTGAATTATGTTAACTAGTAATGAAACATGATGTTTACATAGTGATATTATAGTGAAATAACTTTCATTAAGTGAAATTAGTAAAATGCAATGAAGTTATTTCACTTTTAAGGTTCCATAGTGATTTAAACTAGTAAATTATACCCCACTTTGGTAGTAGTGTGAGAACATTTGAATAAGTTTGAAATGAATATAATGATTTTAAAAAATAAACAATATTAAAACATTGTAACCACTAGTTTTCATTGTTTTTTTTTGTTTTAAAATGAATTGAAATGATCTAAAAATGATTGATATACACCTTTACACAACTAGTATAATGTAGCATTATTTTGGGTCATAACAATTAAAAAAATTGTCATGTTAGCTTGTTAATCATGGGTTTTAAAATTTTCACCCCTGATGACTAATCATATTTTGTCATGTTAACTTGAGTAGCCAATTCTTTTTCTTTTGAACAATGAAGTGGGTAGGTGTTGGTCATTTTATAGTGAAATTACTGAATGAATAGATCTACATGGAAGCTCTAGAAAGGCCTCTTTAAAACCAAAAAAGTCCCAAGTTAATGCAAGTTGAAAAAACCTTATATATGGTTTAATGTAGTTGTCCCATGAATGATGATTCATCAATAATTGGGTTTATTTATGGTCTTTAACACGACAATGAATCCAGTTCAAATATCCGCATAAAGTTTAAAGGAAAGGGTTTGATAATTATGTCTATGTTGATGATGCAATACTACCAAAAAAAATGTTGATTTAATGAAGAATATAAGATATATGAGAGGACCAATATGAAGAAGACTAATGTATAGAAAGACAAATAGGCCTCTAGTCTTGCAAGACTATTCTAATGCTATTGGGTAGGAGACATTGACATGAAGAGGCCTACAATAGGTAACTCCTTTGTTAATGAAGTCATAAGGTGGGAAAAGGCAATGGTTGTGTCGAGCACAAAATTGAAATACATGGTTTCGTTTTGAACTTCAAGAAAAGCACAATGGATAAGAGGCTACTACCAAGCTCATATGATAAGCACAAAAAAACTCTATAACCACTTAGATAATCAAAGTGCAATAATTCTCATTGGAAACCCTAAATTGCATACAAGAAACAAACAATAAAGCTCAAGCTCATTTCATTAAAAAAAATGCTCGCAAAAAGAAATTAAATTTGAATATTGCAATTCCCAAAATATAGTCACACACATTCTTATAGAAAGTTTACCAAGAAAAAAAAAGAACATTGTATGAAATTGATGAGAGAAACATATCTCAAACTTGATATGGAGGTAATACTTAACTCCTTATACCTACAAACATGGAAAGAATAGAAAAGACTTCTAAAAATTAGAAGACCTTACTAAAATCTTTGGTTACATACACAAATGCATAATAGTTAGAAGAAAACACAAAATTTGTCTTACCATAATTAGAGGGTTGAATGTAAAGAATATGAGATTAGGGTTATATAAGACGCCTTAATTTAACTTTTATGATTATTATAAAGTCTAAACAAAACTATTATATTAGACCATATAAAAATAGGTAGTCTTTTGTGCTTTGTAGCTAAAATCACCCAATCTTTTAATCATGCTTTTGTTTTTAAAAGTTAGACCTTCTTAATGTAAAGGTTACAATTGTTTTGGAAAAGCAACAATAAGATATATATCTTAATCTTTCTCATTCCTTCTTTCATGTCCACTTTACATATTTATGATAAGATCAATTGACCAAGGTAAAAATCACCAATGAAAATAATAAAAAGCCAATTATATCACACATTATTGTGTTATTCATAAAATTCCAATGACAATGTTTCATCGGAATTGGTTTAATATATGGTATGGTAAAGTATATTCAAAAAATAGCGTAAGGAACAAAATACGAAGGTCTTTCAATAAAAGGATTAACAAGTAGATGATCTTATGGAGGTAATAATATTATTTTTGGGTATATTATTTCTTAACTTTTGTTTGCATGGACTTCAAAAGTTAAATTGTTGTAATCATGTGTTTTTAAACTACTTACAACCATTTGAATTGGACTTAAAATTTGTGGCACTTTGAATAATAAAATTCAAGTACTTGAAAGTAGGTGAAATGTTTTCGCAAGTATTTGGTTGTTTTTTCATGCACCTCAATATTGATGTGGTGAACATTTTAATATTAGTTTTTTGATCAATGGAGTTTGTTTTCATAATTAAAATCATCCCCAATGACGTAATTGTGAAGAATGACGTAATTGTTGGGGATATTTTTGGGGTACTTTTTCAAATCCAAATGATATGACATAAAATTCTTTAAGAAGCTAGAAAGAAGTTAGAAATGTTAATGAAAAAACTAAAAGCTTCATTTGTTTAGAAATGCTAAAAGAAGGTTAAAAGTTTAAAAAAATGTTTTTTCTTGTTTTTAAATAGAAAACAAGGTAACAAGTATTGTATAAAATATTTTGCTTGCACCTAGATGACTATTTTGGTGATCTTCATCATGCCAATTACAAAGTCATTTCGAATTATAATTCATCATAGATCAAATTCTATTTCGGAATCATTTTTTTCTTTTCTCTGTTTGTATTTTGTTGTTTGTCTTGCACCTTTTCAATGTTTCTATCTATTTGTATCTTGTTAATTGTCTTACGCCCTTTCAATGGTTTTTTTTTGGGTCTATTTGTATCTTGTTGTGAACTTTTCTAGTGAATCGAACTCCATTAGCATTTTGCCTAGCAAATAAAAAATGTAAACAAATATTAATGGAACAAAATGATATGCAATGAAATTTACAAAATTTTATTTTTTGAAAAGAAAAAATTGATTGCAACAAAATCATTATGTCCACACAAAATACTTTAATCATCATCACTAATAATGCAAAGCCCAAATATTTCAAATTGGGGTATTTGGACCTAGTTTCAACAAAATTGGTGATGAAACAAGAGATGATTACAATACACATGGAAAAAATAAGGGACCAAATCAACTCTCTCACCTAAATTGGTCCTTGAAGTAGTTTCAACCCCCAATTTTGATTTCACTTTACCTTTCCTTTTATTCTTGCTCATATTCTCCAATGGATCAACCTTGGTCATAATAAAATTTTGCAAATCCTGTAAGCTGATATCCAATTTCATGAAATGGCATTTGATTTTGTTTGCTTTGAATCTATAAATTAAATTGGTATTTTTATTTTTATTTTTTCTTTTGTGATCACACCTTAAGCTACCCAAACCATAGGGGCCCTTGTTGTGCTTTTGGTACCATTCAAAAGCCCTTGACATCAAGATGGTGTGCATGGTTTTTGTTTTGCAATTTTCAGATGAGGTGATGCGTATGTTTTTTTTTTTTGCAATTTTCAGATTGATTGAACATTTAAAGTTATTGAATTTAAAGTCCATTTTGTCATGGAAAATAGATTATAAATTTGGGCTCTGCATTGCTTCACATTACCAGAGTGACAATAATTAAATTATTTTGTGTGAACGTAATAATTTTGTTATAATAATTTTTTTCTTTTCAAAAGATAAAATTTGGTAGATTTTACTATATGTCATTTTGTTCTATTAATATGTTTTTACATTCGTGATTTGCTAGACAAAATATCAATGAATGTCCAATTCATTAGAAAAATTCATGACAAGATACAAATAGACCAAAAAAAAAACATTGAAAGGGTGTAAGACAAACAACAAGATAAAAACAAACAAGAGGAAAAAAAAAAACAATTCCAAAATAAAATTTGATGTACGACAAATTATAATTCGGATTGACTCTAGAATTGTCATAGTGACAATCACCAAAATACCCATCCTACCAGTTCTCGATGAAACATCATCACTCGAATTTTGTTTTATTTTCACAATTGGGTCTTTTGGATATATATATGTATAGAGACTTGAAAATGGATGGAAAATTAATTTAAAAAGGGTTTCTGAAAAAGTTATATCCCTTAAATCCTTGAAAATGATTGCACTTGGGCCAATGAGGGAACTGCCCAGTAGTATATACTCATCAAATTCAGGAATGAGTCAGGGTTCATAAGAACAAATTAAGGCCAAAACACAAGGTGAGTTTATGGATAACTATCCAACTACAGGCACCACTTTAGAGGTGCCTATGTACTTCTGGGGTTCATAGTTCATAGTCGCCTAAAACACATTTTGTGTGTGTATGTGTGTGTCTAAATATGTCCATATATTTGGCAGCCAAAACTAGTGTGGTGAATGAATATATATAGAGAGAGACACACACACAGCCAGGCCCCGGCTATTGTGAGTGAGAAATGGGGAGTGGCTCATTCAAAGCTTGGCCCTGATGCATGAAATAAAAAAGGAAGTCACTTACATTGCAAATGAACTAGAGCACACATAAGCAATTAGCTATTATTGGATGTGTGGGATAGTTTTATACTCTAAAAATTCATGCTCCTTTAACCTCTCCTTGTCTTGAAATCATAATTGGATGATAGTAATAATAATAATGCTAATAATATACTGTAGTTTGAAGTGGCCGGATGGGTAGTCTCTGGGTACTTAGGTCTCTTGTCCTTTTCCATCACCACAAGTTTTCACAACCCACTTCCAAGTCTATCAGGGGCAAAAGCAGGACCTAGGAAAAGACCTAGAAGATATATATGCGTCCCTTCAAGAGAGGGCCATTCCGTCTATTCAGAGACATCTGTTAAAAAAACACTAAAATAGAGGGCTGTGGAATGGTGATTCCCATACCTTTCCCAAAATACAACACTTTTAGATAAGTATTGCAATAGTTTTGTTTACACTTAGTGTGTACAGAATTAGAAATTAAAGGCATGGTTTCTGGATTCACTCCCATCTGCTGCTGTTTTAGAAAAGACTAGTGTGTGGCCTGTGCCCTTGGCCCAAGTGTTACCACGTCCTCAACTGATTTTTCCTTCCAAAACCTGGTTTTTTGGAATTTATTTGAATTTTCAGCGGCAGAAATCATTTAAAGATATCTCCCACATTCTCGATCCAAACCTTACCAAATAAATTCCATTAAATCCTGCTCATCAAGATCTTTCCAACAGCACCAAAGGCACATTCCAATTCCTACAAAATTTTCAGCTATGATTTAATTTAATTTTCAGTGAAGAAATCATTCAGTATTCAAGAACTTTTGCCAAGTCCAAACGACATGGAACCAAGTCCATGCACCCCTCCTTGTCGAGAGCTTTCCAAAGACACCAAGAACAAGATCTAAAGCATCCCGGTTCAGTGGATCTCATAACTACAAAACAAAACAAAACAAACTACCTTCCCTTGTAGATAGATGTTGATGAAGTTTCCTGTTATGAATTTTTGAAGGCTAGCCTTTCTGGTTTTAACGTTTTAGTTTTTAACATCAGTTTCTCTTCCCTTCCAAATGGGTTTATGTGACAAGTCATAATAGTGAGGACATTCAGCCACCTAGTGGGCTGGAGACACTCTACCCCTGCACCCTCTCCCCTTCAAGTTTTGTTTCGTGCAAGGAGTGGGCCTATTTTTTGAGAAACTTGATAAGTTGTTTTGGGGAGTTTGTCACCCCCCCTCGGCCCTCAAAAGTTAAGAGTTGTTTTACAAAACATCCAACTTTTGTTTTAAATGTTTTGTTGCCACCTCTGCTAGGATTTGAACTAGTTATTTCAAGAAGACCATAATTGGAAACACCCATCACTAGCCTACTTTTCAACTCTTAGACGTGCTTTGTTTTTAATTTGTTTCTGTTTTTCCAAAACACTCAACCACACAAAACAACCATGTAAGTGTCACAATTGTTGCCAACTCTAAGCGCCAATATAGAGCTCAATGAGAAGCATGTAGCGAGTCTCGCCCAAGTGGCTAATGATAAGGCTGCTATACTGAAGAGTTAAAATCACAACTGGATCCCTTCTCCTAATGCTCTCTTAGCACAGTAAACTACCCTGGTTGTTAGGGTTCAGGCTGTCACCCAACTTCCAAGTTACCTATCAACACCACCACACCAAAAAAAACAAAAATAGAAATGAAAAAGAAGAAGTATCTGAAGCTACTACTTCCATTACTGGCTTCTATGCAACTTCTTGACAAGAGAAAAAGAAGGTAGTGTAGTTCTATATGCAGCTTGTTGACCCAGATAACACGCTATATTTTAGAGCAACAAGTCAATGCTAGACAATCTTCAGCTATGATGATGATGTGAGAGAGAAAGAAACGGAGAGATTGGGTCGGTTAGAGTGATTAGCAGAGAGCCGTAGCTGGAGACTTGAGCATACTAGAGAGCCAACAAACTTGCAAACTTAGCCAACAGACTGGCAATGCACATTGCATATATGTGTGTATGTGTGGGACCCAGTGTTGCATATCCATTTTGTTTGTGTGACCACAGGCTTGCTGAGGCTGCGTGATGGGCAAGATTGTTTTATATTTAGTCCATGGTGAGTGAAAAAAGGAAAAAAGTCTTTGTTCAAGGCTCCAAGACATTCACAAAGTTTTGATTATTACTAGCAATTTTAAGCTTTTAAGAAAAAAGGAAAAGAAAAGTCTCTGCTCAAGTCTTCCAGGAGACTTCACAAAGTCTTAATTTATTATTAGCAATTTCAAGTGAAAAGAAAAAGGGATATAAGAATTGGCAAGAACAATATTCCAAGAAGCAAGAATCATGATCTAGGGGAGGAGGCAGGGCCAAATGAACAAATCATGCTACTTAAATGCCACTAAAACAGCTAATAATTAATTTAAATTATTAGCAATATTAGTAGCTGTAAGCAGGGTTTTGGCTGCTACCATTAGCTTGAGATGTGAAAACCCTTAGCCTTTCAGACTGGGATTGTGTCTCAGAGTTGAAACTACTTCTAGAAAATTTAGTTAGCCATAATAATCAGGAGATAGCTTTGTCAGGAATTCTCAAAAGAATTCATAATTTACAGTCTCATGGGTGAGCAGAATTATAATATATACTGCATTTTAATGTCTGTCCAGGCTTTTGCCAGATCCTAGCTAGGAAGAGGCTAAACTTGAATCAGGGAAGAAGTTTTTTTCCCATTCAAGTGAAGATCTGATTTCAGTTTGTGTACTATGGTGAAGCCCCAGCCTATTATGTTGGGTAAGGCACCACAAGGGGCACACAAGGGCACATTAGGGCGAGCTAGGCCTGACACACCCAACATAGTGGGAAAGGGGCGGAGACCATTCCATGACATTAAGGTCTGGGGTGGCAGATTCAACAATGTCAAAAACAAGTTCATGTTCAACACAACAAACTTTGTTGGCATTCCTTGTTTATGTGAATCAGAAATCCCATGCTGTAGAGATGCTCAATCTTGGCAGCACAAATTTGAGGAAGTCGTCATGTCCAAATGGCTGACCCCCTAAACCTTGAGTTTTTGTGTGATGATGAATCCAGCAGCTAGTGTCTTGATCAAGTGGTAAATTACAGAAAGAACTGAATCCAGAAATCCGGGAAGTGCAAAGTCCACCTTCGATCCAGGTCCCTAGTACTTAGATCCGTTTTCCAGCTTTTGACTTCTCTTTTCGCACGATGATATATATAATTGCAGCTGCTGCAGGTTGCTGCTCCTTCCTTCCTTCCTGAGTCTGTTATTAACATTAGAGGCTATTTCCACAGATCTCAAGTGGCCAAGTCTTTCCCAGCTAGCTCGCCCTAGTTGACATTCCATCCTGTAGCAGCTCTAGCCTAATTTCTTTTTTTAATCACAAAACAATTCACAACAACATTTGAAATTCCAAATGAAAATCTAGCATCTAGGCTGGGAACTTGGGGGGGGGAGGAGGTCACTCTTTGTATATTCAAGGAAGCACTTAAGATTTTTAAAATTTTTATTTTAAATAGTTTGTTATACAATAATGATATATATATATTTAATGTGTTTTAAATATATTTTAAAAATTTTAATTTTAAAAATATATTCTCATAATGAAATATAAGCAATTATTATTTTTAAGTAGATTATTATTTTAAAATTTTTTTCAATAAATTTCATCCTATATTTTTTTTATGCCATTTGAAACAAGGCATCACAAACACGCTGGCCCTGCCAATAGATAAGATGTTATACATCTACCTACTGTGTCCACACTCTGAACACCAAAAAAATTCCATTCCAATCTAAACACTTTCACCAAAGAAACCGATAGTCCATAGGGACAGGGCCGAATAAAAATGAAAGTGACCTCCCCAAGTCCAGGAACTAAGTTACAGAAATTCATAGTTGGGGCTGGTGATGATGATGATATTGAAGCTGCAGCAACAAGCAGCAGGCAGGCAGGCAGGCAGGCAGCTAGTTGCAACCCATGATCATGAGAATGATCAGGGAGATGATCACTGCAGCTAGCTAGCTAGCTAGCTAATCCCCAAAAGCAACAGACCCAAATCCAGCTATGGTCGATGGATTATAGATCTGCAATAATTTTCCCAATTAGACAATTTTCCCACAAGCTAAAGAATCATCCAAGATCTCCTTGTGTTTTAGTACGTGAAAGGAATTGTTTTTTTCCCCACCTTTCCCAGCTAGCTAGCAAGAAGATATCTTTAGGCATCATGCAGATCGATTTTGCAGCTGCAAATGGATGCAACACAAAGAAAGCAATGGATCATGATACAATTAGTTACTAGCCAGCTAAAAATTGATCATGACTATATATATATATTGTATATCATATTGCTTATATTCTAGTTCCAAGCACAACAAAGTTTTTTTGGCATTCCCTGTAGTGAAAAGAATGGAAATCTCTACCAAATCGAAGATGAATTTAACAAAACACAGGGAAAACTCTTGAAGGGATCAATTGTGGAACCAATAATATATTCAATGTTAAATTGTTGTAAATTTTCCAATTGTGAAATAGGAAGAGGATCTTTGTATTTTTCCATTTTGTCAAACAAACCATTTCATGTTTGCATAGAGGAAATTCAAGTTTTTTTGTGTGATGGTCCCACAGGGAAGATTTCCTAAAAAAAAACAGAGTTTGTTGTGAAGACGATGCAATATTATATGATGCAGTGTGATGCAGCCAAATTATCACCATAGCAAAACTACAAACCCAAATGATCGCAAAAAGACACACGGAATAATATTTTTGGGTCCCCTGGCGGCAAAGCTTTTTCGGGCGCTTTGTATATACAGCTAACTGCTAGCTAGAACTGTTGAATCTAATTGTGCACTTGCGTGTGTACATGTGGGTGATATTGATCGTAGCTCTAGCCCAGCCGAGCTGCCCTGCAGCGCGCAGCAGCTGCACCTCCAGAAAATTTCCTGCAGTCTATTTTAAGGACATAGTTGTCATCAGCCTATATATGCTTGCTGCAATCATTTGGCGATTGCATGACTAGTACACTAGTGTGTGCACAACATCACATAGCTCTTGTATGTGTACAGCGGCCTGGTAATTGTGCACCAGCAGCTCCTGCAGGTCGATGTGAAGCTGGTGGTGGTGGTGGTGCTGTGTGCTCCTGTGAAGCAGCCGATGATCAGATCATCTATTGCGTTGGTACGTAGCTGCAGACCCATATTGAGCTGAAATCCAGCTGCATCCCTTGACGTTGTTCTTGGAGGAATCTGCAGCGATTGTCACTATTGCAGCAATTAGAGATTTTTTGACTGATCAAAGACGGCCTCGTGAACTGAATGAACCGTGAACGATATTCTGGAGCAAGTTTTGTATCTGAGGAAGCTGAGAAGATTCCAGTAGTGTATACAAGCTTCTTCTTCTTCTTCTGGTGGTTTTGGAGCTTGTTGCTGCAGGAGAAGAAAAGTAGGTAGAGCTCTGTGATCATGGGCGTTCTTCTGCATGACGATTCCCCGACGAAGAAGGAATTCCCCATCATGTACTGCATGGTGATCATGGTGCTGCTCGTCAGTACTGGGCAAGTACTCGCACACTTTACTGAACAAACCGGGTCAAGACTCACACCCTACTTTTACGACAGAAGTTGCCCACGACTTCCATTCATCGTCGCGGAGCAAGTGTACCAGGCAGCTCTGGCTGATCCCCGCATGCCTGCCTCACTGCTACGCCTTTTCTTCCACGACTGTTTCGTGAATGTAAGATAGTTTTTTTTTCTGGATCATACATATTTGCCGGCCGAGTCCTGCCGACTCAGACTGCATCACGTACTCCTCATTGCTGCAAAACCTCGAATCTGATCATGTTTGTCAAGAAAATAAATTCATTCAGCTAGCTGACACATGACTCATCTATATTGTATGTATGAGTCTGCAGGGTTGCGATGCTTCAGTATTGCTGAGCGGAAATGAGCAGCTTGCATTTCCCAACGTCAATTCACTTCGCGGCTTCAACGTGATCGCCAACATCAAAGCAGCAGTGGAGAGAGCTTGCCCTAACACAGTCTCATGTGCTGATATCTTAGCCATTGCTGCTCGCGACTCTGTCGTTCTTGTAAGTAGAAATTCATGTCCTGCTCCTTTGCAATCATCAAATTCCTGATTGAATATATCCCGAATATATTCACTCCCTCGATAGAAGAAGAATTTGTAGCTGAAGCTGCTGCTGCAACAAGGAGCTCTTGGATGGTTCTTTCCCTCGTAGAATTTTTTTCTAACTTGGAATTGTGCAACACAGCCTGGGGTTTTGCAACATTGTCAAGGGGAAATTCAGTTCCCCCCACCAGCGAAAAATTACCAACTTCCCCTTTGACATTGGTTCACAGTATCCTTCTAGACATCTGGCATAATTGAACTTTCCTTGAAAGGCTCCTTGGGAATATTGCAAAACTTCTTGTGTTGCACAATTAATCCTAGTTACTTGTGTTTCAGACTAGCCTATTTTTGATGTAAAGTTGGATAATTTTCCCACAAGGGAATCATCCAAGAGCTCAGTGTTTTACTGAATGGAAAGTTCCACAATTTTCTCACAAAGGAATCATCCAAGAGCTCCATGTTTTAGTCTAATATTCTTGGACCTAAAGTTCAACAATTTTCCCATAAGGAAATCATCAAACTAGAGCTTCATGTTTAGTCCAAGAATCCAAGAGCTCTGTGTTTGAGTCTAGTCTTGAATGGAAAGTTTGACAATTTTGTGGCAAGGGGATCATCCAAGAGCTCAGTGTTTTAGTCTATTCTTGAATGTAAAGCTTGATAATTTCCTACAAGGGAATCATGCAAGAGCTCCTGCTCATGATAACTGAGAACTCCTTGTATTGAATCTTGTGATCATGTGATCAAGATCCGTTCTAAGTTGCAAACTCGTGTGCAAACTGATCATAGTGGGTATGTGGATCTTTGGCAGGCATCAAGACCCTTTGTGAATCCGGGGTGGCCAGTGTTGCTAGGGAGGAGGGACAGTCTGACAGCAAGCGAAGCGGCAGCCAACGCCGACATCCCCAGTCCATTCTCCAACGTAACACAGCTGAACGCCAACTTTGCGAGAGTGGGTCTCAGTCCACAAGACGTGGTGGTGCTCTCGGGAGCACACACTTTCGGAAGAGTTCACTGCACAACCCTAGATCCAAGCTTGTACCCGACCACGGATCCGCTTCTCAACGCCGCCTATGCACGGCAGCTGAAAACCGAATGTCCAAACGGTGGCAACCCGGCCGACATCACCAATCTAGATCCCGTCACTCCTAACAGATTCGACAACCAGTACTACCGGAACCTGCAAGTCGGAAAGGGCACTCTTTTCTCCGACCGAGTTCTGTTCAACACAAGAGGCGAGAGCCGTAACCTCGTCAACGAGCTAGCTCCCCTGTTCGGTACTTATGGATTCTTTTATGAGTTCGGCGTCAGCATGGTGAAGATGGGAAACATCAGTCCTCTGACTGGAACTCAAGGAGAGATTCGCAAGATCTGCAGCCAACCCAACTCTGCTCACTAGCTGCTAGCAGCTCATGATTAATGTTCATCATGCATGAGTACGTGATCCCGGATCACAAAAACCCTAAACCCTAAACCCAGATCAAGACAACAACTCTTCCATTGCAGAAAGTTTCAGCTGGTGATCAATACAATTACAAGTTCCAGCGGAACGATACAACCCTCGCTAGTACTGGTCATGCGCCGCAGCTTGATGCTTACATGACCAATTGGAAGAACTTCTAGTGGAAAAAACAAAATTGTGCAATAATTAAGTGGGGGCACCATCGCTCTCAAATTCAGCTGCCTCAGTACTGGAGAAAGAACCCCACCCAACTCCCCACCTGCGAGATTCAAGCAGCATCTGGACGCAGTATTTCTTCTTAGTGATATATTCATCAATGATCATCGCACACAGGATGCATTCAGGCCGGGGATGAAGCTTCAACAATTCTTTTGCAGATCTCAAACTTCCAAGTAGTCATTTTTTTACAGAATCCAAAGTGAGTTCTTATTAGCCATCATTCCAGCTGGGCCGGATTCATTCATGACCGACCGCTTGCAGGCAATAATTAATACATTAGAATTTTTCTACAGCAGCAGCTACATACCATTGCTTGAATCTAATGTTTCTGGGAACTGAATAAACAAATGTTGTGGGGCTTTTGATTGTGAATTGGTGAGAAAATTATGGGTTCATTTGTGAATTGAATCATGATCTGCAGTCAAGAAGCCATTTGCAGTCTTTCAAATCGGTTATAGAAACAACTGTTAAAAAAACAGAAACTTTATACATATTCAGGCTACTGCTCACACATTGATTTTAGACTGAATAGAAATCCATAATTGATGTTCCTCCTTTCCATTATAGATCTATTGTTATTCTCCTTCTCTGATTGGATCATTCCATTTTGTCATGTCACTTGATCACTTGATCCAAGAATCGACTTGCAGCAGCTCCTTATCCAGGTTTAGGGTTTGTGGTAAAACCCTAAACCCAGGGAAACCCTAAACCCTAAACCCTCTTATCTGCTTCTAAATAGGCACCCAAGTTAATCCAAGAATTCAGCTTACTCTTCATTCCTCCTTCTGTCTCAGACACTTGTCCAGTACAGTAGCCTCCCGCCTAAGTACGCACCCGTTTAAGTACGCATTATTTTCTCGAAAAAATAAGGTTCAGATTATGAAATAACTAGTGGGTAACCCGTGACTACGCCACTCCAGCCACCCCCAACGCTTTGTGTTTTCATGTTTGGATTTGTAGCCAGGTTTGGCTAAATCTTTCTTCAGATAATTGCCCACTTTTTCCACATCTTCCTACAGATGATGGCCATTTTGGCTACAAACAAAAACAATTCGCAAACAAAAAAACCCCCACAAAA
>Ga0116227_10004978_pt1 | contig 28463 bp, 24 predicted proteins | sample S1TSphgellanicum_FD_89693 | JGI IMG/M metagenome (GOLD analysis project Ga0116227, IMG submission 89693) | Host-associated microbial communities from peat moss isolated from Minnesota, USA - S1T2_Fb - Sphagnum magellanicum MG | ecosystem: Host-associated > Plants > Peat moss > Unclassified...
TATTGTACTTACTTCCTTTCTCTTTCCCCTTGTAGCTTTGGGAGGGTTGTGTGTGTTTTTGGTGAGTGGTGGGAGGGGGGGGGGGGGGGGGGGTGCGGCACACAACAGCAGACCTGACTGAGAAGCTGTCAGCGAAGACCCCAATGCAAGTCAAGCCCAATGGCAGTGGGCCGGCAGGAATTTGTTTTCACTTTGTTTTGCTTACACGGCTTTCAATTGAGCCATGTGATGTACATTGTGTGTTAGTAGGGACTTGATATAAATGTGTGACCAGCAGGTATGTTATAGGACTGATCATATTTGTACCACATCTATGTTCTACTTTGCCTTTCCTCTTCCTCTTTCGTTTTCTTGCTTATTTGATCTCTGTTGGTATGTTGCATGATACAATGTCCTCTTGTATTGGGTACAAATACTCTAAGATTTAAGAGCTGCAGCTGTAATTTCTAGAGTTCTTTTTCTGTACCAATTTTCTAGTCTGCGTTTCCTATCTTAAGTTTCCCTTCTTTGATTTGTTATGTTATTTTTTGGGTTTTTGTGTTGATGCAAATTCGTGAATATCTCTACTCGTAATTCGATTGCCAGTTTAGGTTTTCTCCTTTTTTTCCGTGTTGCATCTGTCCATAATATACAAGAGATCATGAGCTGCAGAATGTTGTAGTTGTGTCGGGTGGCTTCTGACCTGAAAATCGTTCAGAGATAGGAGTGCGGACTACTCCGATTTGTGCAGCGTGCAGTTTTGGTAGCTCGATTTCTGTCAAAGAGGTTGTATGTGAGCTTTTCTTTGTTTTAATGGACTGCAGCTCTTTGACTCATCGGAAGCATTGAGATTGAATGAGGGCTTACAAGACTAGGACAAGAAGATTTGCGAGAAAATTGAGCTTCGACTAAATTCACGGATTCAAGGTAACTCCCTGTCAAACGTAGTCCTCTGTTCCGTCTGCTGAGGTTTGTAAGTACTTCTGTGACCTTTTAGAAACTTTTGGTTGGCGTAGTGTAGATAGTACATAGAAATTGACAAAGAGCTTCATTGCGTAGCCTCGGATTCATTTGTAGTTCATTGTATCCTGGAGAAAGTGATGGCGGCGACAAGCCAACTGAATGGGTCGAACATAGATGCAAGGACAAGTCAACTCTATTGCAGTGAATGCAGACAGAAAATCAAGGAACAGAGGGAGACAGTACTGACCGCAATACGTAGAATCTTTGCAGTGCATCTTGATCAAATTCAACTTAACAAAGAGCTTTGTAGGTACTTGAAAAAACAACTTGGAAAGGGGAAGAATACCGTAGAATTTCTCAAGGAAGAGGGTGGCGTAAGTGCACACAACTTGTGGGTGCCTTGCCATCAGAGCGCTTGCACAGAACTGTTCTTGGTAGTGAAGCGTGTCGAGGGCCTAGAACAAAGATGCAAATGCAAAGAGCGCTCATGGCTTGATGCGGCAATAAACTTAGCAAATATCAAGGAAGAGGTGATGGAGATCCTGCTTGACCTCTCGTGGTGGACAGACGTGTTGAAGATTGCAACTAACAACGTGTTTCTAGGAGAGCCTGCAAAAGTTCAAACAGCACAAACAGCAGTAAGGAAGTATGAAACCCTTTTTGAAAAGCTGCAAAAAGAAGGTAGCTCTTTGCAGAAGGCAGCTAAGGCTGATGCAAAAGATTTATGCAGCAAACTTGTGGGAGTAGTACCGTGGTGGGGAGAAAGATTCCTTGGTATAACTCATTGTCCCATTCTTGCAACCTATTTATGGTCCCATATTAAAGGAGATTCCATTGCTCCAGATATGGAACCTCAGTTGAGGCAACATAATTTGGTTTGGTTTTGGGAAGAGGTTCATATGGTGAAGGAAATGAGGTCACATGGTTAAAGTAGAATTGTGCACTCAAATCATTTATTGCTGGAAGTGATGAGAAGGAAGTCATTGTCTTGAAAGGTTGCACTCACCCATACATTGTGCAATTCTTTGGACATTGGCGAATGGGAAATAAGTCCCACATGATGATGGAATTGATGCCTTTAAGCCTTGCCACCCACATTGACAAGAGAAATGGCACTTTTCCATTCCATGTGTCAATTGACATAGTGTTGCAACTTGCAAAAGCCATGAGGTATCTCCACAACAAGAAGCCCCAGAAGATTGTCCACAGGGACCTCAAGCCTTCAAACATTCTTGTGAAACCTCTCCCAAAGAGCCCCAAAGGCTATCTGCAAGTGAAATTGGCTGATTTTGGGGAGTCAAAATTTTACAATAAGACAGAAACTTCATCATTACAAATGCACATGGTGGGCACATGTGTGTATGCTGCACCAGAGGTGTTCACCCAAGAAGTAGTCTTGGACAACAACAATCCCAAATTTCCTTCCAAGGCTGATGTTTGGAGGTTTGCTATGGTCTGTTCAGAAATTCTCACTGGCAAAGGACACTTCATAGATGAACTTGTGATTGGTCTTCATGCTCGAATCAAAGAACCTGGCATTTGACCTCAACTACCAGATGATTGTCCTTATGGCCTACAACTTTGCATCACTCAATGTTGGGACCTCAATCCAAAGAGGCAACTAAAATTCATTGATGTTTGCAAAATGCTCAATTTTGCAAAAGCAACAAGCTTGAAGATATCAATGTGGAGACTTTCAACCTTTTGTTTGTGTCAGGCCAGGTTGGAGGTTGATGTCTCTTGGGTTTCAGGTGAGAAAGCACCATCTCTTGCATTTCATTTCTCCCTAGGTATCATAGTCCCATAGGTTAAGAACGACCACAACCTAGGCCTAATAAGAGTCCCAAGGTTTCAAGCCTATTTGATGTTTTCTTTGTTCAAGTTTTGTAGATTTGATATTACTATATAGTTGTATATAACTGACATAGATGCATGTATATCTCCTATATAATGTCTTTTTCTTCAGTGAATGGAAGAAGGCGAAGGCTCTTCTCCTATGAAGAGTTGGAAGTTGCAAACAAGGATTTCACCAACAAGATTGAGTTCCATGGACCTGACTTTGTTCATAAGGTACATAGATGATTAATGTGATCATTGCTCATTTTAAAGATGTGTTAAGATTCTTGTGCCCCTCTAACTACTTGGTAAAAAATTGTCTCAGTTGTGGATTTTGGGCACTATAATGTTGTTATGATTAAGAATATTTGTTTCCTTACACATTGAAAGAAGTTAGATTTAATTATTTAGTGCCAGAACATTTCCCAGGATTTGTTACTGGATGGTACCACAGTGGAGGTGAAAGGAGGGCAGACCTTCGAACATGAGGTTAGGCCTTTTGAAGCATGAAATTTATTAGGACACTTTTTGAATGATGAAGTCATGCCTTTGCTGGCTATTTGACACCCCAACCTTGTGAGGCTCCTTGGATGTTGTATTTATAGCAATGAGCTCATTCAAGTCTATGAATCCCTCCCCAATGGAAGTCTCTCCCAAGCCTTCTCTTGTGCATATCCATCCTCTTATAGGTTTGATTCCCATGTTTTGTCCATTGGAACCTTCATGCAAGTAGCTTTTGAATGAATTTTGTAATTGAACCTATAATTTGAGAAAAAAGTGGAGAAACTGAAAAGCTGAAAAACTTGTGATATTGTGCCAATATGCTCTTAGGTTTTGTGGAAACAGAAGCCCAAAATGTGACAGTTAAAATTTGATGCCTGGAGGTTGAATTGGAGGTCGTCTAGTGCACTACAGTCATAACAAGCCTGGAGTAGCTTGGGTTTGCTTTTGTATCCCATGTCAAATTGAATGGGGAACATTTAGAATGGGCATCTAGTTCTCAGTCATGTCATCTTCATCCTTCAGGTGTATAATGACTTACAAGCTGGAAAGTTAGGCATCTTTGAAACAATCTACATAAAATAAGCTCCTGGTGTTGCAGATCTTCATGCATAATATCAGCAAGCAAATCAACAACATGCACCAAAAATTGATTTGTTGACAAGGTTGAAGATAATATTGGGAATAGCACAGGGATTGGCATATTTGAATGAAGGGTGTGGGATATTTCATGGTGAACTCAATCTGAGCAAAATATATTGGATGAGGGTTACAATCCCAAGATCATCGACAATACAAGCATATGCACCTCCGTCAAAGATCATTTTCGGTATTGGTAGTACTGAATCCTAACTATTTTGCAAATATTCTTCTATGCTGCTTGGTGTAATTCGAGATTCCATGACATCTGTAGCTCAAAAAAAAAAAAAAACCCTACCACTGTGTCAACTTAGACCCTAGAATGAATACCAACATGACCAATGTGGTTTCAAGGTTGATTGGGGATGCCAACATTACTTCTGTCCAAATTTCAGATTCTCTTGAATCTTATGAAGGTACTATAGACAATCATCTGGCATATTGTCAATTTGTTCACTTGTAGTAATGCAAATTTTCCTACCATTTCAGTACATTATGCTAGTTCAGTTCTTTCTTTCCTGAATTTTATCCTTTGTTCTTGTACATCAAAGAGAAGTGACTTTAGCTGTCAATATAATTTGTCATTGATAACTGTGTCCCTTGTTTTGTAGCCACATGGTTAAGAGTCATTCTTCTTTTGAGTTTCCATCTTTGTCCTGAAACTCAGGTTGCACAATATCCCAATCGTATAGATCAAACTTCAAATGCAGTTGCAAACATGGTATAATTATGTTAGGAAGTAGGTCCAAAACCCAAGAGCAACTCTATTGTCAGCTGGCAGAAATCCAATGGGTTAGCATTCTACTCTGGCTCTTCATAATCTTTAGTGATAGTTTGTGGTCAAAAACCTTTTGCTATTGAACCAGTATCATTCTTGGGGACCACATGATCCACTGTAAAAAAATCAGATTCCTTGTAGCTCACATTCCAGTAAAGGCATGCTTCCACATTCTAAGTTCCATTTGGTAGTATTGATGGATTGCACAATTTATAACTATGAAACCCTGTCATTAGTTAGGAATGGGTCAAGCAAAGGATTTAAATTGAAGAAGATCATGGACCACCACTTCAGTTTTGGTTAGTGGTGACAATTCTTTTCATGTCCTCCACTGTGTTGCCCAAAGCATCATGAACCTGCCACAAATTGAGTTCAGTTCTACCAATATCTTCACAATTGAATGACACCCAATAGCCAAGAACAATGAATATCAATTCATGCTGCACTTTGTTATCTCAAATGAAGTACAAGCCCGTTTTGAAGCAATACTGTGACCATGTCAGAGAGTCGTAAGTTCATCACTCATCAAAAATACTCCAGGCCCAAGCTAAGTTATAGATTCTTAGCTAGAATTGAAGAAATATTGATAGTCCTTTGGGGTGTGGATTCAAGATTCAGGATTTACCTGGTTTAGGGCACTGCTACTGGCTTACTTGGCTTCAATCAGCTTGTTCTGGCTTGCTTTGGATGCATCAGCACGTCCCTGCTTTGTCTGATCACACTTCTGTCTTGATACATTTCCAGCTTCATTGGCCTTGTCTTGGTTAGCTCTAGCAGCTTGGCCGACCTTGTCCTAAGTGACTCTCGCAACCTCTTGTGACATCCATTCAGTGTCCAGGTTGTTGATTACATTCTAATCCACAAGCAAATCAAAGACAATTCATCAAGACAGATTGCAGCAAGCTACAATGCTGATATTCCCAGCCATATATTCCGCAGGATTGGTCTCAAAAGGAACATCAAGTAAACAACCTAGAATGGGATTATGGACAACTTTCTCTTGTTTGCGGGGCCTGCACATCACTGTCAACCTGTCCATCTGAGACTTCACATTCAGACATTTGTGATTCAACATGGGGACATTTGATTTCACTCCTCTTCCACCTTCCTGAATTTAAGAGACATGGATCCTTAAACTGCATCTCTAGTGGTGGTTTCTACTCCTACTGGACAGTGAAGCGTTTGATCTACTCAAGAAATCTGAGCAGGCAGAGGATGAAATATTAGCAAACTTTGGCGGCGTCGTGGGTCTATCTAGCCTTCTCGTGGCCCAGGTGCTTGCTGTGCTCACCGTCGTTCTCAGCAGAGCGTCGACCATCTTCACTAACGGAATAAGTTGTGGTCGGTGAAGCTAAAATACACAACATTAATTCAGAACACTCAAGTACTGCAAAAGTGTTTTGAACTGCAGAAGAGAGTACCAAATATTTCGGAGTACTTCGTCATTACAGGTTATAAGTACGATTTGGGAGGACGATGAGGGAGAGATTATATTCAATGTGTGTAGATTTGGGTTTTCGGATTTGAGTGAATTTCTTCTTTGATAGTCACATTTTGGGTACATGTACGGCTTCTGAGGATTTCTTGATAAGGTTATGTTCAGAATAGGTAGATTCTAGGTTATACGGAGAGTCACCGTGCGCGCGCTCGCGTCCTTGCATGTGTGTTTTGTGTGTTTCCTTCCGTTTTGCAGAGATGGCTGTGACCACTTCCCTCGTCACGTTTCTTCCTGCAAAGTCACCTTGCTTGCCCTCCGCTCATTCTTCTTCGTTCTCGTTTTCGAAAAAATCCTCTTTCTGTATCAAAGACAAATGTTTTTCTCTTCTTCACCAGACTTCTCTGCCGGCATTTCAGCAGTATGTTTCCCTCGGTCACCGAGCTTCCAGGTCTCGAAGAATATGCAGAGTGCAAGCAATGGCAGCTGAAGGGAGCGATGTGAAGATAGTGCTGGTCACGGGTGCTGGGGGGAGGACCGGGAGATTGGCGTATGAGCGGCTGAAGCAGAGACCTGAACAGTTTGTGGCTCGGGGCTTGGTGCGGACTGAGGAGGGGAAAGCGGCTATAGGAGGAGATGATGATGGATTGTTCGTCGGAGATATCACGAAACCGGAGAGCTTGAAGCCGGCTATTGCAGGTATTGATGCATTGATCATCTTGACGAGCGCAGTCCCGAAGCCGAAGCCTGGATTCGATCCCAGCACAGGCGGCCGGCCTGATTTCTACTTTCCGGGAGGCACTCCTGAGGAAGTTGATTGGATCGGTCAAAAGGCGCAGATAGATGCTGCGAAGGCAGTCGGCGTGAAACAAATTGTGTTGATTGGATCGATGGGAGGAACGGACGAAGCAAATCCATTGAACAAGCTGGGGAATGGCAACATACTGATCTGGAAGCGGAAGGCGGAGCAGTACTTAGCAGATTCTGGGGTCCCCTACACCATCATCAGGGCAGGAGGATTGCAAGACAAGGATGGAGGAGTTAGAGAATTGCTTGTCGGAGTGAACGACGAGATCTTGAAGACGGAAGAGAAGACTATATCACGGGCGGATGTTGCAGAGGTTGCCATCCAAGCATTGTTGATAGAGGAGGCGAAAAACAAGGCTCTGGATTTAGCATCGAAGGCCGAGGGGGAAGGGACACCAACCACCGATTTTAAGGCGCTTTTCTCTAGTGTGACTACCAGATTTTGAGCAGGTTCGAGATTCAGAATAGGCTGTCACGTAAGCGGTAGTTAGAACTTTCGAGGTGTAGCCATTTTGAGAGATATCCAGGCTTTTTTCTTTGTGTGAATTGACTCCTACAGGCGCGTATGATCAAGCCCCGAGCAATTTTTTCCCACGCGGATGTGTGTTTTTGTGACCGTATGCACCCCAATAGACTATCATATCTAGCACCTTCTGCAGTGCTTCTCTTGAGTTCATGAATGCAAATCTTACAAACCTTGATCTCAGTGTTATTGCTGCATTTGTCTCTTGTGGCTTCATCTGCAAATCAAGGTTCCAGAAACACAGTGCAGTGCCACATTCTGTTCTCTTTCAGATTTTTTGCTTTCAGAAGGTGATAGAGATCCACATCTTCCAATAATTTCCTTGAGCAAAATACTTCATGACTGTTCTGCAAGTCTTGCCTTCAGTCCAGAGATTCTCCCCTCGCCTCATATGTAATCAGGTCTGTTTGATGGTTGCTTTGCTTTTACATATTCCAAGATATTCTTTGGTTGCAGAAGAGAGGACCTGCCTTCAGCATTGTGAGTCAGAATGGCTTAATGCATTCTCTCTTTGTGTCTCAAATGCTGATTGTAAAGTCCAAAAACATGCAGGTTTTGGAAGAATTCAAAAGTACCATTGTTGCAGATCTGTAGTTTTTCTAGGTATTCAGATTTTCTCAAGGACTTTTTAAGACATCATGACAGCCACTGCATCTACTGAAAGTGCCTTTAGTGCAATTGTTTTAAGTTTTCTTTTAGTATCCCAAGTATTATGCTGATTTCTCTGACAATGAGCTGACACATTCAGAAAAGAAAGTTGTCTTTGATCGCAGGTCCAATTTGTCCAAAGAGAATTTGGCCAAATCCTGAAGCAATGCTGGAAGATGATGCTATGATTACTCATACAGAATGTACCGCAGTGCCATAAATTGTAAAAGGTGATCTACCTCCTCTTGGCAAGTGAGAGCCATACATTATGTACTTGGGTTAGTGCGCTCTGGATGCCATGATGAAACACTCTGTGCATTCTTGTATTGTTGAGTTCTTGAGTTGCTTGGTTGATTGCTTCAGTTTCTTCCGATCAATAGACATATTTGAAAAAGAATTCCATCTATGATTAAGAACCTTGAAACACTGATCATGGCATTTTCCTTCAACTTGTTTTGGGCCTTGGAATGTAACTGACAATGATTTGCTTCGTGGGTGTGACTGACAGATTCTCATGAACAGATGTTGGTGAGAAATGATAGGCCTGCACAGAGTTCATCTTTGCTGCTTGCAGCTGCTTGTTCCTTGGCAACCTTGGCTATATTGACTTGTTCTCCTCATGTGTGCCTGCCTCCAAAACCACAGTCACCACCTCCCCATCCTTGATCCGGTATGTCCCAAACTTTTAAGATGGTGCATTTGTGGCCTTGAGTCCCCAAGTCACAGCCTCATCGACATTGTCACCATGAAATTGCCAAGACAAGTCAAATGTGGGACATGCCAACACACTTTCCAGAACCTGTAAAACTAGCATAAAGGAGGACATGTCTTCTGTGCACCTGTGTCCAATAAGTGCAATTGCATCCAACAGGTTATCTTCTACTCAATAGATTGAACAGAAGCAATATCCTGGATTAGAAAGGAAATTTAGTTGCCTTGGATCCTCCCTTCTCCTCTGCCAGTTGCCCATTCAAGAGCTCCATTTGAGACTTAGCCCTGACACCCCACCACCACAATGTGTGCTGCCAATGTGGTGCCATCTTTGAATTTCACTATCTTCACATGCACCAACTGTCAGTTGTTAAGAAAGTTGGACAGATTTGTTGCCATCTAACAAGTTCCACATTCGTCTTCTTGAACTCTATATCTCAAGGTCCCTTCAAAATGGTGACAGTTTTGGCTTTGTAGTAGCCCTTGTCAAAAGGCTGCAAGCTCTGGATGAACAAATGGGGGGCACTGCAATGCAAACACCACAAGAAGAGAATATACATTGACACTAATTTCATGTGCAGTTTCAAAGGAAGAGCACAGGGTTTTACTGCAATGAGGGCCCGGGATGACCATTGTGACCATTCTTGCCAAGCAAGCAGTGAGTTCCAAGCCAATGTAACCAATAACCACAGCTGCATCATCCCTCTTATCCTTGACGGCTGCTAAAAGCTTATTACCACCAGCAATCTCTGTAAGGTAGTATATATGCCTTGGGAATCTGCTCCAGGTAAACTAAAATCAGAGGGCTCAAATAAACTGCAAAATGCAGATGCTCCAAATCTTTAGGTCCTTTACAAGAGCTGATGCTCATCATGCACATAGCAAGGGCAGTACAAGGGACCATTCATTTTGTTGTGTTCTGATGTTTAATCACAAGAGTTAGCATATACTTGAGAGATGATGAAATAGCAAACTAGACAGGCTTGCTGTAGCACCAGTAGCACACAAAAGGAAAGGACAAAACTCAACTACAGACAAAATCTAATTTCACTCATTTGTATCCTTCTGTATTAACAACTCATATTCCACCACATGTACATGGGTAAAATACCATAAAGGGCAGGCCTAGAATCTGCAGCTTGAATGTGACCAGGTGCATTTGTAATGATACACCCAGACCTACCATACCCTCATGTACTTTACATTGGATTAGGGGACTTTAATTCTGTGATTTTCTTAATGTGACTGAAGTTTTAAAGTGTCATGTTCACTTATCGATCATTTTGAGCTAGAAAATGCATAATAATCAATATGACCAGATTCGATTTGGTACATAGAGACCAGTGTTGGCCGATTATCGAGTTTTGACCCAGTTATCAACCATGTTATCAAAGCCGGTTATTAGTAACCTACAAGTTGGTTCTTTGATTTTTTAATAACAGGTTAAATTGATAACTGTCTGGTATTGAATTTTCAATCTAAAGACCTACTTGGATGACCCAATTATCATCCAGGTAGGCTATCATCTTGAAATACTAATACAAAAAATTTAAGAAACAGAAGAAAAATAGATTTTTATTTTTATTTTTAAAAACCTTACAACCACTGTATAACCAGCAGATTAACTAGTGATTTGATAACCTACCCTTATGCATAACCAGTGGTTATTACACAAATTTTTCTGATAACCTACTTGGCACCCAATTTTTGATATTGATACTGATAACCTGTGAAGTTCAAAAAATATCCTACTCACCAGTTATTAAAAAAACAAATAACCGGCCACAACGGTAGAGTGGAAGGGACAAGGTTGGTTTTGGGTATCCAAGTTGTGTATTAATCAGTGTGGATGGTTCTCACTTTTTCAGTAGAACCATCGGTTCTGGTTCTTAGGACCATTTTAAAGAACCTGTCAGGTTCTGAAGAAAACAATTTAAGCTTAGAAAACCGTGCAGGGTTTCAGAACTTTGAAAACATAAAATCCAGTTGGTTTTCAGTTGAGCAACATTGGTTTTCCATTTTCAGTTTGAAACATTGACACCCTAGCCTAGGGTCAGTTTCCACATTGACAAAAAACGAATAATTTTTTTTTTCAAAAAATGAATTCGTTTTTAATTTTGAAATTATAATTTTTTCCATCATCTACTATAATATTGTGATATGAGTAGTGAATTATGCAGAATGTAGCCTATGATAATTATGATGATTTTCAACATGTCAACTTCCTATTTTCACAAAATTTCATTTCACTATTTTGAGGATTATTTAATGACAAAACTGACCTTAGGGTAAGAAGGTTCGTGCAAAGAGAAAAAACAATTTGTCTATGAAATTTGGAGTTTTGGTTTAAAAAATGGTGTGTGTTGTTGTCAAAATGTGAAGCAAGTACAGGAAAATTCGGTCTTTGGGTGTGATTTTTTTCACTAAGATGGCTACATGTGAGTGAGTAGTCAAGCCACCAAAAATTTTTATAAAATTTTACATGCACTGCTATTTTGCAGAAACAATTATCCTAATGTTAGTCAAATTAAAAATTTCTTAAAAATCTTTACCTCCAAAAACTGAAAACATGAAGTAATGGCATACTAAAATGGCCCCTGTCTAATACTATAAGCAACACCCCTAGCAACAAAAATGCTCATGATAAGGCACTCGGAGAGAATTTTAATGTATGTGGAGGGCACCTTATATCTACGAATTTCCTTCCTAGAAATTGGGAGGGACATTGTGCTTACTCCTCAAGAGTGGGAAAGAAATTGTGCCTACCTATAGGCATAAGAACCCTCCCATTCATATGCCTGGTGATCTACATAGGTTATGATAAATTTTGCCTAGTGCTTTACAATAGGTAGAAGCCCTACACATAATACTTATCTATGTTAGGTCTTGATGGAATTTCAAATTGCAGGAGATCTTAGCATCAGCAGAAATTCATGGCTTAGGCACTCGTAGATCTGTGTCTGGTCACAGGCTTAGACGTTAAGCTACTTGTTGCAAAGTCAATACAATCATGTCATGTCATGGAACATTAACTACCTACCCATCATGGCAGTTTCAAAAGTTTGAAACTTTGGCCCCCAATCCCTTCATCACTCACCAGGGGGCCTTCCTCCTTTCCCTACCCATTTACAACTTATAGGGTTATATACCTATGTATCATCAACCTTGCACATCATTCCTTTTTGGTTGATGGGCTATGACCTTCCAAAAAAAAACCTCCATCAACTATGCACATCGTTGCATTTAAATTCTTGGGATAGGCCTTGAAAACAATCCCTCACTCTTATGAAAATTGCATTGCATCAATACCGAAGTCTCCGAAACTGTTGTTGTAGATCTCTAAGACAAAATGAACTCCGACATCATCAGCTATTGAAAAATGTGCGAAGCTGCGGACATGAATACACGAAGTCTTGACCTGGAGGTTTTCAGTTGCAACATGGGAATGGAGTGGGCCCCAAATTGGTCAAAGAATGGAGTTTTAAATTATGGATCCGCTAAGAAAGAGCTCGGAGTGCAAAGCTGACTAGATGTAAGTAGCTCTAGAGCCCAAAGATTTGTTGTTGTTAGTGGTGGTGGTGGTGGTGGTTTGCATACTTCTAAACCGAAAAAATAGCTTGCCTTGGAAGTACATAGTATCACCTCTAAGCACCATCTTCATCTACAATTGTAGGGGACTAGCATTGATGACAAAACAATTAGGTCATTTTAATTTGACTACAAATTGATACAATGTTATTTGCAAATTGGTAGAAAGAGATCAAGGGGATAATTAGCATTCATCGGGGAAAAAAAACTGCAAGCATGCATGAGAAGCACCAGGACATTTTCCACAAGATTGCCAAACTCTGGCAAAGGGAGACAAAAGTCTAGGGTTTTCTTTTTCATGGAGACAGAAATCAAATCACAGATTTCCATCTCTTCTGTTTGTAGCTGAATTTAATTCTGATACAGTTAGGGAAACAGCATTGTCCTTGTGCTGTAGATTCAAAGAATTCTTTCATGCTATAGTCTGTTTGAATTGCATGGTGGTTTTGCTGAAGCTCATGATATCCATTCCGAAATGTGTGTTGGCTTGGTTGAGCAGCATTGGTTGCAATGGGTGACAAATATTGATCCAGTATACTTGTAACAAGCATAATCCTCATACAAAGGTGTTGGCTCCTCTTGTAACAAAGCTATGTATGGTAGTGTCATTACAATTGAAAGTTGCAATTGTTTTCCAAACTGCAGGCAGGAAGGATGATGGGTTTTGAATCTTCTTGTAAATCCAGAAGCAGAGACTAAAGATCCATGACACGTACAACACATAGACAACTGCAGACTGTAGCAAGCCAAGCACAACCAGTGGCTAACCATGGGCATAAACGTAAGGGGAAGCCTGTGGAGACCTGGATGATGGAGCTTGAGAAAGCCCAGGATGAAGAAAATTGCACACAAAATTTGGATTTGAGTGCCATTGAGCAAATTGCAAATGGAGTTGAACAAATGGTGTTTTCATGGGGTCTGGACAAGCGTGAGAGAGGCCAAGAATATGCCAACATGTCAAAGTCACTGGGCATGGAGAACTCACGAATAGTCTTTCCTTGGGAGTCCCTCAAGAGAGAGACTAGAGGAGATGGCTTCATTGATGCTACTGATCTGGGATGTGGAGCTTGGTTGCCATTTATGGACCAGTCACCAGAAGGCATCCACCAAGCCCCTTCTCCATTTGGCAAGCAGCCGTCTCCCTCTACAGCTCCATCCTCCACGATTGTGGAGCAATCTGAAGAAAATGGAGAAGTAGAGGAGATGACTGTGGGCAGACTCCCCAGCACATATGTCAAAGAGCATTGTGAAGCTTGCTCAGCAAGGCTTCATGAAGAGGATGTACAACCCTTGACAGGAGCGGGCTCATGTTCTGCTTGTCAGTGTAAACACAGCAGCAGATTCAACCCTAGTCATAAACAGGGAATGTGCAAATTGAATGATTGGCTGCTGAATAGCAGTCAGGAGGGAGGAGAGAAGTTCATATGTAAGAACAGAGCAAGGAAGCAAAAGTGTATGGAGAGTAGAGAAGAGAACAGTGGGAGTCTAGGTGTGTCGACAAATGGGTCAACATTCACTGATGATCAGCATGTGGAGCCAGTTTTAAGGACTTCAGAGAAGTCTCTCAGAGGTCAAATGTGCATGCAGAAAGAGCAACTGACCCCTGTACCCTGTCACAGAAGAGCATCTTCCGTAAGGGATGACTCCACTCTGCATTGCACAGAAGATCAATTTCCCCTCTTCCCTTTGAGGGATCCATCTTTAGATCAATCCTCACAAATGGATCAGTCACCCTTCAAGTTTCACTCTCCAGCTACAAGTGTGCCACCTGAGTCAGGCCAACATCATGATGACTTCTCACAGGGCAGCAAGGTTATTAGCAGAGCTGAACTGTATGAAGAATCTCCGTGCTCTAATGGTGGAGCAGGAGCTTCATCAAACAGCTGTTTGTCATACCTACACTCTAGCCCCAGGCATAAAACGGGCACTGAAACTCTTGAAGTGGGTGGGTCTCTGAAACTCATCCTTCCATTTTTCTTGATGATCAAAGGCTGCATTTTGAGAGTGGAGAGGATGTGAGGGCGATAATAAAGTACTTGTGAGGTCCCAATGTGTGTAACAGTCATCTCCGCTGGCTTTGCAGGAGGGCATGTTGTAAAAGTTGCAGCATTGCATACTGGTAATGATGTGCTGGAAACCAAATTTGAAAATCTGGTGAAATCTGCTGGTGTTCAGGTACCTCTGATCACACCTGTTGCTCCTTAATATGTATGCATGAGGGGTGTATGGATATTTATTTGCAAACAAACCAGTGTCCCTGGCAAAGTGTTCTCATACAATTTTAGTACCTAGAGCTGGGATTCTTGATGATTTGCACCTCAAGACATTAACAGGATGCCAAGTAGCTGTGTAGGACAATCCATTGCAAGAAAACAAATTGTGGCAGTCTGGGATTAGTTCAAAGCTGCAGGTCCTGTTGTAAGGAAGTGGTCTAGTTTTGAGTTTGCAACTTGTGAAGGAAAACCATCAACTGTTAAGGTGCTGGAAGCTCAATTGGGCCAGCAACTGTGGACACCTGCCATGAGCAAATTAAATAAAAAAGAAGTACTAATTTGCACCCACTTTCTATCCACTTGCATTGGTTCCAGGAGGGGCATCTGAACACAGGAACCCCACAGCCAAGTTTGGAGGTTGAAGAGCTACAAATTGCTCTCCTTGAATGCGCAATGGAATATGAACTCAAGGTATTTGACCTCAATGTGTCTCTTGATGTGCCTTAGAATGGTGAGAAAGGCACATGAGTTGCAAGTTTATTGGTACTGCCTAACTTTTCTCTGTATGTATCTTCAGTGCCATATTTTTATGACAAGCATAACAGGACTTACAACATGTTGCAATCTGAAGGGTGCACAACTTTGAATGTAGACAATAGAAACAAAGATGAAGATGCAGGAGATGAAGTCACAAAGCCGTCAGAGTTTGGTGTCTTCTTCCAAGTCTGAACAGGATTGCCCAGAGAGAGTCATGGAGGTGAGCTACTGCAGGCAAAATCATTTGTGTTTGGATTTACTCACCATATACTTTTGCTTACAAAATCTTCTCGCAATTATCTTCAAAAGGGCATCTAAAACTTTGCATATCTTATACCCTTGATATTCATTAGAAGAAATGAGAATGCTGCTGATCACTGCCTGTGTATGGATGTTATGGGCATAGGTGTCAAGTAATCAACGAAAGTTGGAGTATCAGCGGTTGCAGCAAATGAAGAAGCATGTGGCAAAGCTGCAACATGAGAAGGGCTCACTTGCTATGGAGCTCCATGCTTTGAAGAAGAAAGAGAGGTAGAATATATTACCATGTACAATTCCAGGTCAAGCACATGATAGATAACCACTCCAAACATAGTTTCTTCAAAACTTGAACCAGCAGTTTGTCAGGGTGTTAATCTACAGTGGGAAAGAATGCAACTTTCTTCTTCAAAACATCTCAGCATTTTTCTTACAGATACCCAATTGGATATCTAAATCCCTCAGCTCTGGTACATACATAAAACAATCCAGGTGAGGTCAAAATTGGTCCTGGTTTTTTTCTCCTGACCTGGTCCCAGCACCTTTGTCAGTATAATGGAACAGAAGATTTCTCAAGTCGGCACATTTGTAACAGTGCCCATCTGTCTAGATTACCAGATCAAACATTACTACTTGCACACAGATGTGCATATTTTATGCACATCTTCTCTCACAAGATGTGAACCAACAAGTGGGTATGGCTGAAACTAAGAATATACTTTAAAGGGCTGGTTGGCAGGCAATTTGAGAGGCAGAGACGAAGCTTAGATGATGCACTGCACCGAGTCAATCGGCTCCAGAGGTGTGCTCATATTGCTTCACCTAAAGGATTCAATCTAAAGGATCATCATGGAATAGCAAATATTGTTTCTTCTCTAGCATGCTGCCATGCTCTCCAGAAATATTTTTCTCTTGTTGAGCCTAGTCTGTGCACAGTCCCATTTTTGTGCATTTAAGAGGGAAGGGCTAGGCACAGAGGGCTAGGTTACTTCAAGATATGATTTTTCTTGGAACCCACTGTCTGATTCACTGTCCAGATAGAAGTATATTGTTTTTTACTCCTGCTATTATTAGGGTTGAGGTTTCATGGCCAAATCTGGAACAGAGAGGTGGTGAAGAAGGAGCAGGAACTGGTAGAATGGCAACTAAAGGAGAAGGAGACCAAAGCTCAACTTCAGGATGTGGAAGAGAATTTGAAAAGAGCACACTTTGTGCAGGCCTCACAACAACTGGAGCCCAAAAAGCTTCTGACATTATTGCCAGCTCTTCGTGAGTGGTTGCGCTCACTGAAAAAGGTTTGTTGGCTTCCAACACTTTCTGAGGCATTTCAAGAGGGATGTGAAGCTCCAGATTCAATAATGAATTTGCATAGGAAACATAAGGCTTCCAACACACCCCATGTCAATCCTTTCCTCATGCATTGGAGTTGACCTGCAAGGACAATTCCTGCACCATCTGCAACATGTGACTTCTGATTCCTAAATCCAGTTTTGACTTTCCCTTCTGGATGATCAACATGAGTCTAAGTAATCTATTAGTTTTTGGTATAGCGTCTTCAGATGTGGTAGTACAGATGACCCAGGGCATGTGCCTGGAAGCTCATCACCAGAGTGGAAAGATGACACTGACAGCTAAGTTGATACCTTGTGTTTGAATGAGAGGTATTTGTTGGGTGCTTGGGTCTCATAGAAAAACTGAAGTCTTGCCAGCTTGCAGGGGAAGAGAGGTGTCCAGGTCTGTGAGCTGTCACTATACGTGAATGAATTCCTGTGAGGTAACAACACAAGACTGCAATCTACATGAGTCAAACATGCTAATTGAGTGAACCTCTCAGCTGGTTCCAGTGAGTAGAAGATGAAGAAGATATCATGTTTCCTGTCACACTCATCAGGGTCCAATGCAGAACAGAGGAGTCATTGTGGATAGCTAGAGTGAGTGCTAGGTGTCAAAGATTTGAACATAACAGGCTGGATGCTGCATGGACAAAGCTTAGCACTGTTTTAACTGCAACATAGCAACTTGATTATGAATGTCTCAGAAATTGAGATGTCATAGTAAGAATTCCGCTTCACAGTTCATCCCTGTAATGGCACACTGCTATGCAGGTGTGTTTGTTTACATGATTCTGGCATCATTTTATAACAGGAATAAGGTTTGGTGACCAACAAGTACAGAAACTGAGAGTTTGGAATGCAGAAAGTGAATCTGGTGACTTCTCATGAGGTGGAATTTATGTCAAGAACAGTTGTAATGTCAAGGTGTGGGCATTTGTATCCAAAGCTTGAAGCTTGCCTCCAATCCTGTTTCCATGTTGAGGTCTGCAGTTCATCAAGTGGATAACACAGTGCCTGTGTGTGTTCACAATCAATGCATAACAACAATTTGGTAGTTGGGGGTGGTAACTGGTAATGAATGGGTACAGATTTCTAATGTTGAACTGCCAGCTTCATTTGAGGTGCTGATTCTATTGCAGGTAGGTACAGCAAGACCTGCAGACCGTTGCCAATTTCAGGTACCTACCCAAACAATGACACATTTTCCACAGGATTTGGACTGAGATGGGGATGAGATTTCTGGGTTCCTCAAAATGGTTGCATGCAGTTGTTGAGGAATGGGATGTGTACTTTTGAAGAGGAATGCTTGATTGAGATCTTTAGAATTGACGGTTGGTACAAGATTGATGCTGCTTGTGGGAAGCAGGAAAAGGATGAGCCAGAGCCCTGCCTTACACAAGTCATGGATGGCTATATTTTGCCACCTCCTGCTGTTCAAACCAAGGATAAACTCAATCTGCCGGTATGCCCATTCCAATTACATGTGTGTGCAAACCCTGATTTTTAATCTTTAGCCTCTGATAAACATTGGAAGATAGCTTTCATAGAGTTGAACCATGGATGATTAGGTGAGTGGGTGAATCTTGCTAATCAAACACCAGGGACTGTGCAAATGATTTCACATAGTTGAGCAAAATAAATTCACATTTTTCAGCATCTAGCATTTTGGGTTTTTCATTGCAGGCCCATCTGAGGCCACTGGGGGTGCTAAGTGAACAACTAGAGCAGCAATCAGATATGAAGCTGAGTCTTCCACAAATGGATGTGATTATCTGCTGTCTGACTAAAGAGATTCAGGCATTGCAGAAAGAACTGACTAAGCTGGCTAAAGTCTAGGCATCTGCCTCAGCTCTCTGGTAATGTCAACACTATTTCATTGATATGGTCCATTCATATCCGCCAGTAATGGCATTCACCAAGCCCAAATGCTGAACTGCAATTGGATTTCACAAGAAAGAAAACTGTAAGTGATGTCATCTTCCATGGATTGCTCAAGTCTATTATATATTTCATTGTTTTCGCACAAGGTTGCTACATAGTATAGCCTGGTTTATGCTTGTAAGCACAATATCATCAATCAATCAATTGTGTATTGAGCCAAGATTTTTAGCAAATAGAAATTTGCTAAAAACCACTGTAGTCATACAGAAAAGAAATCTGCAGATAGAATTTGTACACCACTAGCTGTGACTCACAGATGAGCAAAACTAAACCCTAAGCCTGCTCTATTACATGAGAGTACAAATGTGGCCTTGAAGCTTTTGTATTTAATTCTACACCAATAATCTAACTCTCTGGAAGACAAACTGCTCAAATCTATGCTCATAAACTGCTAGTACTCCTACACATGCTCAAAAATACTCATGTCATCACAACCATCACAAACCCTGCATGCACCACAGGTATATTGAAATAGATATTTGCAACTTTCCTGCATATGAAACTTGCAACAAGACTCAGTGGATCAAACCCCAGCGTGCATCTGAATGAGGAAGTTCCTGACTAAAAGGAGTTCACTTCCAAAGGTGCCACTGCAGGGGTTGGTTCTGAATGCCCTGATATGCGCATTGCCCCAAACTCATCTTGTTGCCAATAGATTTCCACTATCAAGCCATTAGGCACATCTGTCGAGACACTGTTAGGCACTCTGACATACCGTGTCCCAACAGGCACCTGCCAGTTATCACACTTGTTAGAGCTCTAACCAAATCTACCTTCTTGTGAATTTAATGCACAATAAGCATACATGAAGTTTCACAACATGCTTCAGAATACTGCTATATGAAGACTCGTGAATTTTCTCTGGCAATGTCACAAACACTTCTGAAAGTGGATAAAAGATGGATAGATTAAGGTTGAACATATTTAAGAACAGGTGGGGGGGCTTACATGCATGGTCTGGCCATGAATTGTTAGGGTCTCAACCCGCCCTTCAGCAGCAGCATTCTCAAGATCTGCTTGCTTTGTAATTGTCAGAAAGACTTCCTCTAATGTGGTTAGCCCCATTTGCAAATCTGTGACTCCAAGTTGAGTCTTACGGTGTTCCAATAGCCTGAAAAAGCCCTGGAGCAAAAGAATTCATTGTGAGAAAATGCTCATAACCTAACAAGATAATCAACCTCAGATTGCAACAAAATTGCATTACTGCCGAGCTTGTGATCAAGAGCTGAAACATCCCCAGTTTGAATCAAGTTGAAACGATGAGATATCTAGAGAATGGAGAGGAAAGCATAGGGACCGGTAATTGGCTCTCCCTCTCACGAGGAATCACAAAGGTGGTGTATGCCCGACTTTCCTCCTTTGGCTCTACATCAAGTTGCTGTACACAAGTCATCAAAGAAAACACAAACCTTGAAGTCAGGAGTGCAAACACACATGGAGATGCTGTAATACCATCCATCCTGATTGATACCAGACCTACATGATTCCAGTAGTAGTTTACCTCTTTGAAAAACTGTTTCACTTGTGTCCTCCGCTGCTCTTCCTCAGCCAGATGTCCAGGGTTTTGGGTGCTGTGCTCTGTCCTGAAACTCACATTCACAACATACCCAGCTCCAAAGCGGGTCTTGAGCCGAATTGGTGTTCCAATGCATCGAATTCTTCCACGAGCCATGATTGCGATGCGGTCACCCAAAATGTCAGCCTCCTCCATTGAGTGAGTTGTTAGAACTATTGCACGCCCTCTTTTAGTTGCCTCAATCATGTCCCACACATGTCTTCGTGTAATTGGATCCATGCCTGTTGTCTGTATGCAATTTGAAAAAGATTGACAAATTGTGTTAACATGATAACACAAATGAAATTATGCTGGTTCAGTACTCTTGAAAAAGTGAGTGAGGAATGCTTATGTGAAGTGCTATGAATTTTGAAAGCAGCAGATGCAACAGATTCCTTGGTAAATCTAGTTCTCAATGTATTTTTAACCAGGTGGATCACCAATGGACCACTGATAGTGTACTCAACTTCAGCAGCAGGATGACAGAGATTGACGCCATGACACTCTCTAGACGTGGTCATCTCAAACAAAGAACATACCGGTTCATCAAGGAAAAGAATTTTGGGGTCACCAATAAGAGCAATTGCCACACTCAAACGCCGCTTCATTCCTCCACTGTAGCTTGCAGCTCTCACATTTGCAGCCTCCACCAGCTTCACTTGAGACAAAAGCTCCTCAGTACTCTGCTCGGCAGGGAACACCAGAGATTCATGCAAGCAATGTCACACACAAAATGGCTATCAAAATTCCTCAACTCTCATATGACTTCATGAGAAATGTAGTTGCACATATTGGTTTTTATATTGTATTCATAGTTGAATATTCCATGCTTTCAAGACAGATCCCCACTTGCAACAGGAAAATGCACATCTTTTTGCATTTGAGATCTGCAGCGAGAGAAAGCTGAGTAGATTTCAAAGAGGACCAAAGTTTCCAGATTCATACAAGGCTAAGTTTTGGAGTTGAATGTTACCCACATGAATAAGATCTGCCCCTGACAAGCCTTTAAGGCTTCCAAAAACATGCAGATGCTCACGTGCAGACAGTGACTCCCAGAGCACATTAAACTGCACAACCACACAGACTTATCAGAGAAGACATAAATACTGTGAGATTATCTTCAGGGATACGAGTGTATTTCCAGAAATGCACTAGAGTAATCAGGATAAACCAAAAGGTATTACAAAGCAGCAAACAACCAACCACATCCTGGAAATGACCAGCAAAAGAGATTGATGGCAAACCATTCATGCTTGTATCTGTTCCTGGCCCTCATCTTCCAAATCTAGTTTCATTCCTATTTTGCTCTGTTTGTGACAATGTAGACAAAGACCTGCATATTGCCATCTATGAACATTCAACTACAGATAGATGGAATTCATTAAGTACCTGAGGGCAAACACCCAAGTTTTTGCGGATCTTAGCAATGCCTGCAGTACTTCTTATGGACTCTCCGTACACCAATCCTGCCACATACTCAAAACATGTCTCATGACATTTGCTACAAAAAACAAGAAATGGAGGAAGCTCTCTATCAAAATTATAGGTGGCATGGCATGGTAAAATCCAAAAACTCTGAAAACAAGAACTTGTACGAGGTGCAAAAGGTATTTTATAGCATGGAGTTTCTAAAATCATGAGGAGATTGTGGAGAAAGAGTATTGAAATCTGGTCAGAGTGTGAAGTGATATACCATCACCAGCAGTGGTAGGGATTATGCCGGTGAGACAATTGATGGTTGTTGTCTTTCCTGCACCATTGGGTCCAAGTAGGCAGAAAAGTTTGTCCTTCTCAATGTTGAACCATAAGCCCTGTGATGCACATTGCAGCAAGGTATTTTAATACATGTAGTCATCCACACACTATGGACAGGAGTAGTCATGGATACCATGTCCACAAGATGCTAATTCCTTTTATTTGACATGGCACCAAAACACAAAAAACCACTCTTATGTTTTGCAGCTATTGGGTCTGAAAGAATTGGCCTAACGTAAGTTACACAATTCTTTTTAGACCCAATAGCCCATTGGGCTCCAAGTTGCTAGTGCACCTTCTTGTTGATGAAAGCAAACACAAACCAACAAACCTTCACTGCATGATATGGTGGTATCCTCTTCCAATGGCAGCACCCAACCCTTTTACACATGCCAGCATAGCTCTTCACCAAGCCTTGAACTCTTACTGCAACAGCTGGGTCCTGCATTTGCAAAGTGCCTCTACCAAACTTCAGCAAATTATTTCTTCTCATAATGAGCTGATGACAAGAAAGGTTCAACATGTAACAGTGTCCTGTGCCTTGTAGTTGATTAGCCAAGTCTCTCTATTGCTTTTGAGCAATGCTGTTTTCTCAAGAACAAGTAAATTGAGCACCATGTTCACTCAGCATCTCCTCCTACATGATGGTGATGCCATCTAGTAACCAGAAATAGGAGGATTCATGTATCAAACATGTGCAAGTTTGAAGGAAAAAATTCATGTGTTGTCAAAGCACCTCATAGTTTGCAACCATTTGCTCCTTCACAAGATCCTCTTCAGCAGCAACATCAGGATCCAAAGGACCTTCATTGTCAGGAGGAGGAGGCACAGAGCCAACACAGCTACAACAACCCCCTCCTGAAGAAACAATCTGTCAACTCCCAAGATTGATAAAAAAAGAGAAACAAGAGTAATTACAAAATCCTACTATAGCCAGCATCAAATGTTCACCCTTTGACATTCTCATTTTAGTTGACAAAATGGTAAGAAAAGTACATTGATGATTGATTGTATTCAACCCAACATGCAAAAACAAACCCACCTTCAGATTTCTTTGTTTCCTGTCCAGTCCAGTACGAGATGGAGAGGAAGTAAAACCATGGCTTGCGCACGCCATTGACATCTGGAAGTACATTGTCAAAGTAGATGGCAAGCACAAACCAGAGACAAAACGTTCCAAGAAGCCAGAAATAAATACCATTCTGCATGCACCCACCCACACCCAACATCATCAGATTCACATATGCTATATACACTGGTTAGTTACTGAAGAGCTCAACTTTCAACAACAGTAACATAAAATTCTCTCCATCAAGCTTCAGAAACAGAAAAACTTCACAAAAATTCCTCAGAAGATTATGAACCTTAGATATCCTGAATACTTGAGAGACAGAAATAAGGATCTAACCATGGTGAGAACGCAATCCTCATTCCGGTATGAACATTGACCTCGATTTGACCAGTGGATTCCAGGGTCTTGCTTTGTAGAAGTGGCATCTCCCAAATACTTGAGGCCTATAGCAAGCAGATTTGGTGGGAAGAAAGACCAGAGAATATGGAGATACACCTTGAAAGTGTGTGAGTAAGGGAACCCAGAAATGGTCACCAACTGTTTTCATGCAACACATATTCAGAGATCAAGTTCAAGAAAAAGTTGTAAAATGGTTTAGTCATCACTCCTACTGCAGCTACCAAAACCTTCAGCAGCATTGATACCATTACCAACCCAGTATAAGAGTAGCCAGTAACCACAATCTGGCATCATAACTACGAATAAAATTAACAAATCTAAGTTCTTCTAGATTGTATAAACTGGTAAAAAGATATTACAGAGAAGAATGGAAAATCGACCTGTAAGATAAAGCCATCGATGAAGATGTAGTAACTGACACTTGTGGCTGATGCAGCCACACTGATAAAATTGGATATCATGAATGCAAAGCCTGTCTGCAGTGATCAAAATCAATAGGATGAGGTCATCAAATGCAAAAGCATGTGCATTTGTTCAATAAATCTTGAGAATATACATGGCAATAGTAAACTCTTGATCAACATCAGATATGAGGACATCAAATGCAAAATGCATTTGTGTTTCTTCAAAACACGGCATTGAGAATAACACATGGCAATAACAAACTCTCATTGTTATAATCTTATTGTATGATTGGGGTTAGGAATTCACCATGTTGAATGAAAACAGGAAGAAAATGAAGAAAAGAACTCCAAAATTGTTGTGAAGGAAGAAATCAAATTGGAAGAGAAGGCCAAAGCAAACAAGTAGGAGAGTTGACACAAACACCAGCACAACCTCCCACAGTAGCCATGTAAGCCAATAAGCAGAGTCCATCAAACCCATGGTTGTCATCATCTGCAACACATTGAACATCCACATCTCATGATCTTTCACATTCTTTCTTCTAGAGGCCCAACATAAAGACAAGAAAATGCTTTGCTTAAGGATTGACTAAGGGTTATACACGAAAGAATGACATACTCTATCACAAACTTGGAAGTAGCACATCACTCACCTGTCTCAACCGTGTCTCCTTCTCCAGAACAAGACTGCTCACTTGAATCACAAAACCAAACATAGCTGATGCCAACAAGAAAACAGGCCCAACAGTTGTGAAAGCTGAATCTGTTTTGATTGCTGGGTGAGCAAACTCAATAAAAGAAGGATCCCATGACAGGCTTGAATCTGCACCAAATCACCCAAGAGGAAAAAAACATTGATCAGCTGAAAGTTGAACTCATGTCTGATTCCATGACCTGCAAAAACAATCTGCCTTGGGCATCCATAGCATGTAACTCATGTGTTGCCAAGGACCATCAAAATTCACTGATGACACAACAATGTCATGTAGGTATCACCTTGAAACAACACAAATCCTGGTATCAATTTCTGGATCTGAAACTCAAAAGCAGTTGCATTCTTCTGAGTGCAAACAAAAAGGTAAGTGTTCTAACATCAGATGTCTATGAAGCTTAATATTGCATCTAGTACAAAGGGGAGTGCCTAGGTTATGCACATACTTCCCAACAAGGTGCGTGCAATCTCACGCTCTGCAGCTGCTTGCAGTGGAATTCCATAACTGAAATTGGGATCTGAATATCTTCCTTTGAAATACATGGTGGTGGAATTAGTTTGGATCCCATATCCAATCACTGATGTGCCACGCTCTTCAAGGTACAAGGTACCATAACACCGCATTGGATTTTCAAGTAGCCAAGCATCAACAGCTGTGGGTGTATCAAATTGCAGTACCTGCACCCAAACACACAAACAGAGAAGGATAAGTCTTATTTGAACAGGCATACATAATGCTCAACATTTTGTGTCTGGACTCTACACTAGAGATATGAAAACAGTTGTTCACGATTTTCACCTTGTTGTCTGGGATGGGCCGATTCGGATTGTTCTTCATGATATTATCAACCAGCGACAGAATTCGAGAGCTCTTACTCCCACTCCATATGAAATCATAGCAAGGCAATTGAATATAGAATGCATCCTCGCATGCAGGAATGGATGCAACAGTTTTTGGTTGTGGAGCAAACAAATTCTTGTAGGAAGAAGTTGTTGAGAGCCTCGCCTTGTCCGATTGGTCCACACAGAAAATGAGAAAGATGAAGAAGAATGATGACGCCAGCTGGAGAACTGTCACAATTTAGTTTTTTGCCCACAAAACTCGTCAGAAATTGCAGTTGAAAAATGTGGCTTGCGTCTTGTATGATCTTTAGTGCTACTCATTAGTCACGAAGATTCTTTCGAAAAAATAGGCCATCCTTCAACACCCAGCTCTGGGAAAACCAAGCTGACAGCTTAGCTAGTGGGCAAGAGCTTTGCAATGGATGCAAAGAGGAGACAAGGGCAACACGAAGACGGCTAAACATACATGTTGCTCTCCTACTACGGTAGGAGAGAAGTGCATTCTTGCGCAGCAGACTGCTGGATTGCTGAAGAAACAAGGACCATCCTGTTCTCGGAACTTTCTGACCACTATATTGATACTGATCGTTAGCCATTAAACCTCCCTAACCAAAATCGAGACCAAAGCGTCGGAAAATTCGACAACAACAATAGCACTACAATCGACCGAGAACTATACAACCAGAACAGACGATCTGTCGACTCTCCAGTGAGAGAGACTGGGCTCAAAAACTTCGCGTGTTACACCGACTCCACCAAAATTTGACAAAGTCCGAGTTTTCTACTCGCGCGCGAAAGAAGAAAAACCAAACGCTGAAACACACAAACAAACCGATGGATCTCTCTCATGCTACGAACATTGCAGCAGCCCCCCTCACTCTCTCTCTTTCCACTCTCTCATTCCCCCAAGTCTCCCGTCTTTTTCCTCTCTGCTCTACTAACTTTCGTGACCAACTTGAAAAACAAAATCGATCACGGCATCGACAAGGTGATCGCCATTCGTTGCTCTTAGCAGCTACCTGATTTGGGACAATTCTCTATACACCTCCTCACTCGCTACCAGTGGAAAAATTGTGAGTTCATCCCATCTGAGTCCTGAAAGGTTACGATTCCTTCTCTTGCTCTTCCTCGTTTTTTCCTCTTCTGACTCTTCTTGCTCTTACCCATTTGCTGTATTCGCGGGAAAATTTGATGACCAAGGAGTGGCACAAACGGCATTTTGGGAAGTTGCTCATTTTTGGATTTAATCTAAATCTTTACAATAGTAATAGCGGAGACAAAAACCGACAATTCAAAACGCTCCCCGACACTAATAAATACTTATAAAACAAAGTCGCGGGTCCCAAGCCTGGATTCTTTCCTGAACGAGATGTTCCCCTTTTTCAAAGAAAAAGACAAAAACACAAAACCAAAAAATAAATAAAAATACACAGTGAACGAGCGCGCGATGATGATGCTTCCGGGAAATAATCCAGGGCTTCGGTATCCCCAGTTTCTGACGTGTTTACTGCAACAAGTTGGCTAAACTTCCTTCTCGCGAAACGATGGTGGACTTCGATGACGTTTCCGTTTATCCTCATGCACGTCGAAGAAGAAGAAAGAAAAAGGGGGAAAAAAAAAACACATCCCAAAATCCGAACAAACTTCGAACGTTCAGTCAACGAGCTTTCAACACAAGGAGAATGCAAAGAACAGATTTTTGTTGGATACAACACCAGCCCATCACCACCAATTCGTAGAGCACTTTGAAGTTTTGCCATTTGTGGGCCTTGCCTACCAAGGCAACGATATTGATTATGTTTAGATTCATTATAGAGTCTCGTAGCTTAATGGATTTTGGCCCCTAGGTAATAATAGGTCTATTTTTACACCAGGATTTTTGAAAGATGATATTTTGGCTTGTGTTGAAACTTGAGATTAGTTATTATAGAGTTATAATAATATCTTGAAGGATTTTGGTTTCATTTTAGAGGATTTTTTGAAGTTTATATATTTTTTGCATGGTGAAATATTTGAATTTCCATAACTCTTCTTCTGCGTTAGGTTAGGATACTTCTTAACGTAAATGGGAAGGCCATAGTGTGACACAGCCCTTGTTATATGTGGGGGACCTTCGAGCACAATAACTGGAGCACAAGGGTTCCCAAGCCCCAAGAGAAATTAAATGTAGGTTTTTTTTTTTCCTCTCATAAGAGGGAAATTACCCATAATACCCCTCCACAAATTACATGTAATATCCCTCCACAAAGAATGCTCCCGCCCAAGGGCTTTACCCAGCATAAAAATCATAACAGTAATTTTTTTAATTTTTTATTGTGATACCTGGTGTGTACGAGATGGGTAGCCTCTGGGTATCACAGAAAGAATTAAAATTTTAATACATGGTGGATATCCTTCCGGTACCCACTGGACTTGGTAACACGCCTTCCCAATACACTGGGAAATTTCCGCCAGGTTTTTAGTTTTTATGAAGGGGGAGAGAGGAGAGCCCTGGTGAAGGGCAAGATATTCTGGCAGTCCCGGGGGTGATGCCTCCCCCTATTACATACAGTAAAGGACGTCGTGAAGCATCATTTCATCCATCTGCCCTGTCATCCATCCATCTCGTCATGGTCTGTTTACTCTGACGGGGCAGAGAAAGTCTGGAATACAGACGCGGCGCGGCGGAGAATAATATATATTAGTGTTGTAAATTTTTATTTTTATTTTGGGGTTTTTGGACTTAGGTACACTCACCCTGTCTCTTTCTCAACAACTGAAAGAGTTGAGTTGGGCTTTTTTTCTTTTTCTTTTTTTGATATTTTATTTAGAATATTGGAAATTTTCAATGCTTTTTACATTGCCATAATTTTTTATTATAGTTCAATGGATGCCAGAGCGAGCAGTCGTTAAGCACACTTTTATTAGATTTTGGCAATTTCAAGGCTTGCATTTGCCATAATAATAATGGCAATGGATGTCAGTTGCCATTTTAGCACACAAACTTAATAGATATATTGGTAATTGCAATGATCAGATTGCCCAGAAAAACA
>Ga0116227_10004979_pt1 | contig 28463 bp, 21 predicted proteins | sample S1TSphgellanicum_FD_89693 | JGI IMG/M metagenome (GOLD analysis project Ga0116227, IMG submission 89693) | Host-associated microbial communities from peat moss isolated from Minnesota, USA - S1T2_Fb - Sphagnum magellanicum MG | ecosystem: Host-associated > Plants > Peat moss > Unclassified...
AAAAAAAAAAAAAAAAAAAAAAAAAAAAAACCTTGTGAAGCACCCCATTTAATTAACATAATTAACAAAGTCATATGTTGACATATTTAATTAACATAACTAACAAAGACATAATTGTTTTGTGTGGATGTCAAAACATATTTTTTGTTGGATTGACGAGTAAACTATCGAGAACTAACATAATGAGCTATTTTATTTTGCTCACCTTTCATAATGAATTAGGCACATGAATGAATAACCATCGACCTTGCAATGTGTTATGATTTTTTGTTTTTGGAGCCAAATCTCTATTAAACCATTTATTTCATATAATGTTTTAATTACTACAAATAAAAACTTTTCCATAGTTGGTTTACTTGAATCATCAAGACACATCAAATAAAATATTGTTTCAAATGATTTTAAACATATCAATATCATAATTTTTCACATTTGCCCTCTTAGAATTTTTTTTTTTACATCTTTTTCTATAGGCCTTACCCATTATTTCAAATTCAAAACCTATAATCATTTGTTGGCTTGGAAAATTTTCACACATTTAGGAAATTTCTCTTTGGCATAATAAAATTCATGTTTCAAATCTTACATCATGGTCGGGTCTTAATAAATCCAAAGTATCTTTAACTTTTTTTGAAAAACATTCAAATGAAACTTGGTTTTTATGTTAATTTGTAATAAATCTCAGGTTTCCTTTCACCTCCTTCATGATCTTATTTGTTCAATCTAGTTTTCCTATGTCTTTGTATATAAAATTAGGTCCAACCATGTTAATATGAGTTACCAATGCTTCTAGAACCATGTTGCAACAATGTGAAAACTCCGTGTTTAGATAAAATTTAGACAATACTTAAATTATTTTTATATTATTTTAATATTTTTTTGAAGCTAGAAAAACATTGGTCATGGACCTTAAAATGTGCTGAAAAATATTAATATTTATTGGATTACTTTCAAGCTTATTTTGATATTAGTATTAATATATTAAAAAGGTAAATGTATAAATACAACACATAATTCCAACATTATTTTTTGTTTATGAATCTTACAAATATGTTAAAAAAAGGATTGGAATTATGCCCAAGGTGGCACATGGTTGGACCTAATCTAATCCATCAGTAGTATATTCGCTATACATAACATGATTTTTTTTTCTTTTTTTCCTATAATTTGACCTATGTCTTTAGAAGAGACAACATTGTTTAATCATTGTTTAAACAACATTTTATATGCCAATTGGGTGGATGCAAATTAAAGTGGTTCATTTTTTATGTCATAATGGCAATTTTTATAGGTTGCATTATGTTTAAATGCTTGGTGGGTACCATAATTTTAAATTTGTCAATTGAAAATTGGTTTAAAATCAACAACTTGATTATGAAAACATATGTACAATTTTTTTTGAAAATAATTCATCCATCGTCAATAATGGAGTTTTGAAGCTTGAAAATATGGATTAATTTTGAATACTTAAGTTGTCAAAAAAATTTCACCTTGAATTTCATTCCAAATTATTTGTAGCAATTGAATATGGGTTGAAAATTGAAATAATAAAGTTAGATTTAGAATCTTTTTTAAAACCTTAAATAAATTATAGATATAAAATTTTGAAAGGTAATAATTGAACCTTATTCTCAAAAGTTCATTTGATATGTATTATTTTTTCCAAGCTTTTTTTGGCTTAAAGTGCATTTTTTCAAATATTTTGTTGGGCTCTTGTTCATGTGGATTTTATGGGATTAAATTTTTTTTTCAAATTGCATCCACCATGGTAGATGACATTAACATCTTTTGATATTATTTTTGATTTAGAGGTTGGTAATTCATTTATAGGCAAGTGAACATTTAGTAGTCACAGATTACAACAATGAAAATTAAAAAACAACATGAGGAAATAGGTGTTTTTTAATTAAGTTTGCAATTAGGTTTTAGTTGCAATTTTGAGTTACAATGACCATTTACAACTTAGTGTTTTTTCATAAATTGAGCAATATCAAACAAGTTACAAAAATTATAATGGCATAATTCATCATATATGAAATTATATACATATTCAATTTGTGGAATTATGTTGCAATTAGATCATTGCAACTACTATACATTATAATTGCTGTGCCATTGTGTTGTAACTATTGTGCTATTATGTTGCAACTATTATGCAACTACAGATCATTCAATGTAAGGTTGATAAATTATTAACACATGGTGCTTACATCAATAGGTAGGTAGGTTTAAAGTAGTTAGACATTACTACCTACATTGCCTGGGTTAGATAGGTTAGATAGGTAAGTAGTTAGTTAGGTTTATGTAGATAAGTAGGTAGGTTAGGCTAGGTAGGTAGGTCAATTGAGATAATCTTATTTTATTTTGATTGAACTTTTAAAGCCAAACCTTTTTTTATTGGCTTATTCCAAATGTCATTTAAAAAATATTGTTAACGTTTTTAGCATTATATTTCACAAAATTGAAAGGTAAGATAAACAATATGGGATTAAAAATAATTGCATTATAGTTGCAATTCACTTAGAACTATTACAAGATAGGCCAATGGATGAACACTTAAGTTTTCAAAAAGTTTCAAATTTTAATACATTGTCACTTTGCTTCTCAAGTGCAAAAGGTTTTTTTAGACCTTTATTTAAGGTACCCATAGTCGTTTAGATTATTAAAAGAAAACACATTATGGTTATTAAAAGTAAGTAGGATCAATGTTTGGTTGCCGATTTACATCAAATTTGTTTTTTTCATGGCTTTTCCATGTTATTTGTTTACTTTTGGAACTCAAATAGTTAATGTAGATCTTAACTTGGCACACATATAACACTTTAAACTGTTGAAAACAAACAAGAAACAAGGAAAATATGATGTTGAGAAATAAAAGGTTATTTAAAAAGAAAAACACATTATGTGATTTTTACATGATTGTATATTTTCCATGTTGTTTTGTTTCTAGAATTGAAACATCTATCTATGAAACAAGGTTGTTTGTTTGTTTTGTTTATACATATGAGATCCACTGAATTAGGATGTTTCAAATTGTATTCTTGATTTTTTGAAAAGCTTTTGATGAAGAGGGGTGCATGGGCTTTGTTCCCTTGTGTTTAGATGTGATGCAAAAGTTCTTAAATATTGAATGACTTATTCACTATAAATTAAATTAAATTGTAGCTGAAAATTTTGGAGGAATTGGAATGTGCCTTTGGTGTTATTGGAAAGATCTTGATAAGCAAGATTTAATGGAATTTATTTGGTAAGATTTGGATTCAAAATGTGGGAGATATTAAAATTTAAATGTTTTTTGCTACTGAAAATTCAGATAAATTCCAAAAATCAGGTTTTGGAAGGAAAAATCAGTTGAGGATGTAGTAACACTTGGGCCAATGGCATAGGCCACACTAATCTATCTATGAAGGAAGGTTTTTTGTTTTCTAGATAGGAAATCCACCAAACCATGATGCTTTAGATTGCATTCTTGGTCTCTTTGGAAAGAAAGCTCTCAACAAAGAGGGGTGCATGGGCTTGATTCCATGGTGTTTGGACTTGCAGTGCAAAAGTTTTTGAATTTTGAATGAAATTTTGAATGAAAATTAAATTAAATCATAGCTGAGAATTTTGGAGGAATTGGAATGTGCCTTTGGTATTATTGGAAAGATCTTGATGAGCAAGATTTAATGGAATTTATTTGGCAAGATTTGGATTCAAAATGTGGGAGATATTGATTTTTAAATGATTTTTGTTGTTAAAAATTCAAATAAATTCCAAAAAACCAGGTTTTGGAAGGAAAAATCAGTTGAAAACGTGATAATACTTGAAGGCTTACCATTCAAATCAAGCATAATTTCTTTTCATATTTGGCTGTTCAAAAATTCGATACATACATTATAAACAATGTTCACATGTTGAGTTTCCTTATTTTGCAAGGGGTTCACACTTGGGCCAATGACATAGGTCACATTAACTAATGTAAAGTTTACCTTGACTTTCCCATGATGCTTTACATCACATAAAATAGATAAGAAACAATAAAGATTCAAAATTGTTCAGTCATTGACCAATGATCGCTAATGGGTGGTTACATTTTAACATAATCTATTTACTATGTATACTAATGATTATAATTCATAAAAATTAAGAGGAATTAATGTTAATTATTAACTTGGAGTCTAATAATAATAATAATAATAATAATACATTTAATAATAATAATAATTATTGTAATTAGTAGTTGGGTAGGTGCACCAAAATTCAATATAGTAGATTTTTTTGTAAAGTCAAGAAAACATAGCACTTAAACCCTAAGTTTGGTCCAAAACTAGGTGAGATTTTAAAAAATCTACAAAAAAATACATTAATATTCAACAAGGGTTGAAATTCAGAAACACACCATTTTTTTTGGTAAGCTAAATTTCATTTTATTTAGTGCCTTCATGACTATTACATATATTTTCATTGTTCGTACCTATACAACTAGTATAATTATTCTTGAACCTTGTGCATTAAATGTTAAATTTCATCATTTTATACCCAAATTTAATAATTTTTTAAATTTTGCAAACCTCACTCAAAAAGGAGATAGGGGTGAAAGGAGGTTGAAAGATAAGGTGAATATAAGGTGACTTTATGGAAGTATCTAACAATTTTAAAATAATTGCTTGAAAAAGTTGTTAATGAATGACTAATTTATTTTCATTGTATTATAATTGTCATATGTGACACTTGTGTAACTTTTTAACAAAGTCAAACATGGTTGACCAAAATTGTATATATGGTGTGTACATTCATTTATAAAGGGGTTCATCTTGGGACTAATATGCAACTACAATAAAATTTCAAGAATTTTTGACATGACATTTTATTTTTTATTTTTTTGTATTTCCATAGGATAGTTGCAATGTAATTGTAGGATATTGGGGTTTTTGTGGACATAATTTCTCATATTGGAAGTAATAACCATGTTTATTTGAACACATTTTATGGACTCATATGGGATCGTAAGGAATGTTATATCTGCTTAAAACGAACCATTAAAAAGTACATACACCTAATTTCTTTAATTGTTTCATGTTTTAGTTGAAGTGTAACATAATATGTAATTTTTTTCCCTTGCCACTTGTATTTAATTGCTTTTACAAAGAATCCCCTTTTGGTCATGTACATTTATATTATTGAGTGAAGGTCTATCAAATGTGTTTGTGCACATCCATTGCAAATAATAACACAACCTATATCCAACCAATATCATTTTTTTCTAACCATAAATTTAGTCATTTTTCACATCAATTAATAATGTCGACAATTTTAGCTTTTGATGATTAAACCATAAATATTTCTTAGACCATAATTTGCAACATCAAATATAAAATATTATAAAAAGAATTCCACAACCATAAAAAAATTTGATAATAAATTTACACATATAATCATTACAACAAAAGGTGTCCATGTACACCAAGTTATTTCATTGGATTTTGAGTGAATTCACTAGTAATAGTAAATGGGATTTAGTGGGGATGTAATGAATCTATGAGTCTAGTGAGCAAAAACTAATGAATTGCATCCACATTTTGTAGTAGTGAATTCTTTTTACTTTTGCATATTTGAATTCCAAGTTGTTTTAAACTTGGGTTGTGAAGTATTCATTTTTATGCACAATATGATTATTTTTTTTGGCTAAAATTTTCCCCCCTTTTTTTGTTGTAATTATAGATTTAATATGCAAAAGAATGTTTATTAGAATATTATCATACGACCAAAACCCAACAAAGAATCATTACACATTTAATATTTTTATTTAAATGATAAAAAAGGTACTTCTTCATAATTATGAATTAATTAAAAAAATTTACAGTGTAAAAATAGGTTTCAAATAAACTTTTCTAAATGTAAATAATTTTTGAAACATACTTTTCGAAGAGTAAAATTTGTTTCAAGTATATTCTACCAAAGAGAAAATAAAATATATTTATTTTCTTTCTTTTGAACACAATGATTTTTATGTTATAACATCACATAAATTTATTTCATTAAATTTTCTAATGAAAATGTGCTTTTGAAAACCATGTGACTAGTCAAATTCAAAAATACTTGTTCCTTACTTTTAATATTCCAAATTTTTTGAAATTTTGTATTCAATTTAATGGGTGTAAGCATGATAAAATGAACAACTTGATTACCTTGTTAAAACTAGAACAAGTACATTTAAAATAACAACAAAACCCATTATAAAATTATGGAACATTGAATGTTTTCATTTCAATGATTAAATAGTTTTTGATGTCTACTTTTCACTATGGGCTTTTGGTTTTAAGTAGGTGTTAAGTAGGTTTATTTTAGAATTTAAATTATGTTTAATTTGAAAAAAAAAATTAATATAAAACTAATGTGGCATGTGTTGTTGGCCCAAGTGTTATCACGTTTTCAATTGATTTTGTGAAATTTATTTGAATTTTCAATGGTAAAAATCACTCATAAATCAATATTTCCCACATTTTGAATTGAAATCTTACCAAATAAATTCCATTAAATTGTACTCATCGAGATTTTTCCAACAACACCAAACACACATTCCAATTCTTCCAAAATTTTCAGCTACAATTTAATTTATATTGAAAAAATCATTCAATATTCAAAAAACTTTTGCACTGGAAGTTCAAACAGCATGGAACCAAGCCCATGCACCCCTACTCATTGAGAGCTTTCCAAAGACATCAAGAACACGATCTGAAGCATCCTAGTTCGGTGGATTTCATACCTACAAAACAAAATAAAACAAACTACCTTCTTTCATAGATAGACTAGTGTGGCCTGTGCCGTTGGCCCAAGTGTGAACCCCTTACAAAATAGGGAACTCCACATGTGAACATTCTTATGCAATGTATGTAGTGATTTTTTGAATGGCCAAATATGAAAGGAAATTATATTTGAATTGAATGGTAAGCTTTCAAGTGATATCATTTTCTTGACTGATTTTTCCTTCCAAAACCTGGTTTTCTGGAATTTATTTGAATTTTCCATGACAAAAATCACTTAAAAATCAATATCTCTCAGATTCTGAATCCAAATCTGACCAAATAAATTTCAATTGCTCATCAAGATCTTTCCAATAACACCAAAGGCACATTCCAATTCCTCTAAAATTTTTAGCTACAATTTAATTTAATTTTCAATGAAAAAATATTCAATATTGAAAAACTTTTGCAGTGCAAGTCCAAACGCCATGGAACCAAGCTCATCCACCCTTCCTCTTCAAGAGGTTTCCAAAGACACCAAGAACACTATCTGAGCCCGGTTCGGTGGATCTCCGAACTACAAAACGAAACCTTCTTTCATAGATAGACTAATGTGGCCTGTGTTAACACGTTCTCAGCTGATGTTTCCTTCCAAAACCTGGTTTTTTGGAATTTGCATTCTCAGCAGTAGAAATCACTTAAAAATCAATATCTCCCATATTCTGAATCTAGATCTTACCAGATAAATTTCATTAAATTGTGCTCATCAAGATCTTTCCAACAACACCAAAGCCACATTCCAATTCTTCCGAAATTTCCAGCTACTATTTAACTTAATTTTGAGTGAAGAAGTTATTCAATATCCAAGAACTTCTACACCGCAAGTGCAAATGCCATGAAACCAAGCCGATTCACCTCTGCTCCTCAAGAGCTTTTGAAAGAGACCAAGAACGCTATCTGAAGCATCTCGGTTGGGTGGTTCTCATAAGTAAAGTACAAAACAAAACAAACAAACTACCTTCCTTTCATAAATAGATATCAAAGAGGGTGTATGGCCAGTGCCATTGGCCCACGTGTTACCACATCCTCAACTGATTTTTCCTTCCAAAACATGGGTTTTTGGAATTTATTTGAATTTTCAGCGGCAGAAATTAATTAAAAATCAATATTTCCCACATTCTGAATCCAAATTTTACCAAATAAATTCCATTAAATCCTGCTCATCAAGATCTTTCCAACAACACCAAAGCCAGATTTCAATTCCTCCTAAATTTCGAGCTACTATTTAATTTAATTCTCAGTGAAGAAATCATTCAATATTCAAGAACCTCTACACCGCAAGTCCAAACGCCATGAAACCAAGCAGATGCACCCCTCATCCTCTGGAGCTTTCCAAAGAGACCAAGAACGCGATCTGAAACATCCCGGTTTGGTGGATGTCATCAGTACAAAACAAAACAAAACAAACAAACTACCTTGCTTCATAGATAGATATACAATAATTCTTCATATTAAAAAATAGAAAAATAAATGTAAAACTCTGCACATGAACCCAGCAGCTGGAGCTTTAGCAGATACAAATTTTGAAGCCAATTTGTAGAATTACTTGAAATGACATAACTCAAAATTGTTCCCAAGTTAGAGCTTAAGTCAATCTAGTTACAACTTGTGCAGGATGCATGGTATGTACACCAGTCTTCTTGTGAACCCTTTTTTTGCACATTATTATATCTATAAATGCAGGTTTGAGTTTTGATCCATGATTTGATCACTATGCAATTATGCATGTTCTGTTGAACAGTTTGACATGATAAGTGGTAAGGTGACAGGTGACATTGCAGGTCAAGCTGACATATATCTAGTACTGTCCTGAACCAGGGAGGAGCTATTAACTACTAGAAGAAATATTGCAGCACTTCACATGATGGGTTTGATGAAATTCAACCGACCACTTGAATAATCCAGAGGCATCATGGGTTCTGATCATTCATGCATCTGGATGTTCCCAGATCGGAGATCAGTAGTTCAACTGGCCACTTCCAGGTCCAGTTTTATGAGTCCAGCCATGTAGCACAGGTCCGGTTCCAGTGGGAGGCTGAACCCCACAGATCTGGTTAACTTGCCACCCAGAATATAATGAGCCAACATTGGTGTCAACCCTGCAAAGAAAGAGGTACTAGAGATTCAGTGTGATGTTTGTATTATCATCTATTGGGTTCAACAGAGATAGATTCATTAGTCCATCCTGATCAAGAGCAAGAACGCAATGTTTCAGCTGGGAGCCAGAAAGCAACCAAAATAAATCATCTAAGCACGGTCTGGCATGCATTAATTATTCCAAAGAACAGGAAACTTAGAGAACTCAAGAAGAATGCTTAAAGACTCGAGAGACTCTACACCTAAAGTCTGACTCAAAAGTTAAATGCTTAATCCAATTACACTAGAAATGCCCGAGTTTCACTTTAAACAGGTAAAGCTTATGTTATGATCAGAGAAACGAAGTTCAAACGGATCACACAAATGCATGAGACACGTTACAGCACATCCGGTTAATCCAGGCTATATTCCAGTTTCACGTTCCACACGAGGTGATCTGCAAAATGGGCGAGCGAAAATCTTCTTTACAATCAGCTGAACTTGATTCTCGAGGCGAGTAGTTTTGCATGCAAGAGCAGCCCAATTTAATACAACTTCGACTCAATAAGCTCTCATCAATTTCCTTTCAAAGTTATACTTGACATAACTCAGACGTAATGGACGTGATCCACATTTAGCTAGCTAGTCTTGTCAAACCCATTGGTTCAAGGTTGAAACGAATACGCAGTCAGCTGGAGCTCAATCCACACATTGCAAGTACTGCGCCCTAGCTATTCCCTTTACGAATGAAACCTAGAACTAGTTGACATCCTAGCTGTGAAGGAGAAAACTTGTCCTGAAAACACCGCGTGTCCCCTAACACCTGATCACTGATCCAAGGGTCTAACTACCCACCTAGACTTGTAATTTGTTATACAAGTGCAGGCGAAGTGTTGGAGTGTTTTCAACTTCGCGTGAGTTCCAAAATCTCTCTGTACTGATCTCCTAGCTACTTATGTGCTTACCAGTGGTACAATGGGCAATGCGAAGAGAAGTCCTCTGCAGTCTCCTAAGCAGCTCCATAACTCCTAACTGGCTGACCGTCAACGGTGAATGGAATTGGGCTGATCCAAAACGTTCAACTTTCAATGCAGTTTATAACCATTCCGCTTGTACTATTTTGTAGTCTCCAGTAATAATGCACGCACTTCCAACTCCAACTAGCGTGCCTCAAATGGCTCTGGAGCTCAACACCGAATGTCAAGCAGCTGACCCCGGAGTGGTGATCATGAATACACTTCAAGTTTCCCTGGGAGACCATGAAGTCTCATGAAAGCTGATGAATTCGGAAGAAAAGCAGAGAGAAGCACTAGCTGCATAATTAGTGCTGGTTGGTTAAGGTAAGATAAACGCCAGCTCTTCTCAATTCGTGGTCTCTACCGACGTGATCGATGCCCAAGTTATAATTTGCTCTCCTTATGTCGCTAGTGTCGGATGATGTTACAGCTAGGTTTACGAGACCATTGGAAAGTGCCCTCGTGTGCACATTGCTCTGCTGATCAGCTTGCTCTAATGTCGCAGCTGCATTGTTCATTTGAGGAGGGTGGCTGACGGGGATGTCGACCTCGAACTGATCTGAACTCATATGAGCAGTTGTTCCGAAGTAACTTCCGATTCTTGGTAACTCCGCCTCAGCCCGATCATGAGCTGCTTTCATATGTCCCATCGCTAAGACCTGGTGTAGTGCGCTCGAATCAGCTTCGGTTATACCGTACCTGCTCACATTCCAAATTGCATCAGCTTTGAACTCGGTTAGATGTTTAAGGTTGAACCTCCCAGCAGCTAATCCTGCATATCCTCCCTCTTTTATAACTTCCAATCGTTGGACATACGCTCAAATACTCGATCAGACTCTGCTCGAGACTCCGTAGTGAATCCCCAATCTTTCACGTCAAGCAACAGATGATACTAATTCAAGTGCACACTCCAGAGTCTGAGGAGAGCTGTGCAAGCTGTCATTTCAAGTGTTCTAAGACGTCAAATGGCAAATGCAGATCGACTGATCAGTGACCTCACTTGATCTGTTGCGGCTAGGTCTGTTATATGTACAAGCCAATTCTTTTGTCCACCAAAGGTCTCTAGAAGTATTTCATCCTTATAGCTGGCGAGTAGAGCTTGGTCAAGATGAGAATCCTATGTTCTTCTAAGACTCAGGAACCGCTAGCTGAGTGTGGAAGCATGGTAAGAGGTGCATTCTGCAAGCTAGTACCGAGTACTATAGTGCAGCAAAGCTCTCTTGGAATACCCTAGCACCAGTTGACAAGCTGATGGCAAATTCATGAGAACAATTCCATTAGTTTCTAAGGATATCCTAGTGCATGGAACGAGAATCACCTGTGATCATACGTAGCACTTTGCAATTTGAGTGGATCGTAGCTTTCATGCCGCAAGCTATAATGATCATCCAAACTGATCATGGAGCCAGAGAGGTGGTTGTTGTCCAAACCGCAATAATTATTCTGTGATTGATGCATGAGAACTGCATTGCTTCCGTAAACAGGGCCGGGCGCATACACACTGCTACTAGAAACGCCTGCGAACGACGCCACCATCGGGTGCTGGGACTGAGCTGCTTGTTGGCTCTCGAAACATTGCAGCTGCTGCAGCATGTAGAGCTGTTCGCGGGCCATTGCGAGCTCGTCCTTTAGCTTTGAGACTTGATTCTGGAGCATAATGATGACACCCAAGCACCCGTGCACCGGGTCTTTCTCCCGCGTGTCGGCCTCGTACGCAATTGATTTCACTGTGTCCTCCCGCTGGCTAGGGTCAACATGCTTTAGGATGCGCAACGTGTTGCTCACTCCAAACAGCTTGTGCACGTTTGCAAAGCGCTTCGGCTGGTCGGCTGGAAAGTACGGCGACAACGGACAGTCAGGCGCACACTTGCGTCGCTGGTACTTGCACGCAGCACAAGCAGTGTTTGTCCCGCCTGGTCCTGCCATACCCTTTAAACCTGAGACCAGCCACCTAATCGAAAATGATCTCTTGTCCGAAGTGATAATCTTGAACGTTTTCCGAACACACCAGCAAAGGTCTGCGCAACACAGAAGCTAAATCCATGATCCTCTGCCACGAGACACCTTCAGGAATTTGACGAGTACACAAAGATCTCGACGAGGGTTCGAAAACTCCTTCATATGCAACCTGCTGGGCGTAAGAGACTAAACTCAGAAACGTGCGACCATGCTTCCAAAAGCGGTAGTCCCTACTAACCCTCCTCAAAAAGCGAAGCAAAACCGTCAAAGCACGACAAACCTGTCGGAATAAATTGGCGAAATCCGGTTTAGAGTAAGGAACAACTAGCACTTGGAAAACAAAAACCCTGACGCGGCGCGCTAAATCTGCACGCTCGAAGATCAAGGTACTAGGAAGATTCCGAAGTTCCGACCAAGGAGACTTCCGACAGACCTGGCTCAAAGCTGGGCGCGAGGACCAGAAACTCCGTTTGCAATAAATCCCACGGAAAAGAAAGTATGATAAGCCTCGACTCCAGGAACTTGACAAACTAGTGAACAGGAAACAAACGAGACTAGTCGGTTCTGGAATCTGGATTCAACACTTGAGATAGATCGCAGCGGAAGCTGTTAGTTACCAGAAATGGTTTCTAGAGTTGAGAAAACAACGGGAATCAAATCTTTCGCTCTGAAGCAAAGGGTCTACGATCGAATCTCAATGCCTGAACAAGGGCCCACAACGGCGCCGAAAAGTTTCTGAAGTGTGTACAGCATTAAAGCGGCTCGACTCATGAAAGCTGAATATCCAGAGTGAAAGAACCTGGCTCAGACAAGGGCCAGAGCATTTAACAGAAAGGAAGAAATCAGTTGCTCCTGCGTCGTGTACAGCACCGGGACGTACTGTTGACGCCGGGGGTCTGCTGTACTTTGGTTTTGGACGACATGCGCAGTACTACTGATGTCCACCTACAGCATGTTTTGGCCGGCGCGCCACCGATATTGGCAACCCCGTAGCTAGTACCATGAAGATAGAAACCCTAGGCACTCTGACGGTGGTTTCCTTCAAGTGAATATCCCTGGACGGCTAATTTGTTAGGTCTAATTACCGACCTAAAAGAGATTGTAGATCTTTGCTTAGCCCAATTACGGCTAGCAAATCGTTCTTTGTACGCATCCAGCTGCCGTGCTTAAATAGGCCCAGGAATTTCCCGAATGAGCCATGGCTCAATGATCGGTTATGAACCACGGAGTTGAGATAATTCCCTCTTGAAAGATCCATCGATACTCAGCATCACAACCGACCACCAGGACTAGATTACCTTCTTACCTATCAATGTTTCAAGACTTAATCACCGACTAATCAACGATTGATCTTGCTTAGATTATGCTTATAATTAATTTGCTTCCATGAAATGTTGGAGCCGATCCGCGAGAGCCCGAAATCGGGCCCGGTGGAATCCGCCGAAACAGCAGCTTGAGCTTATGTACGGTTATAGAAATATATGTAAAGTGCCAATGATTCTTGAGTTTCAGCCTTAAAATAGGGTCGAACAAGTTCCCTACAGGTCAATCGAGGAGCTTCTTCCCAGGTTGATTCAAAACAAGAATGAGTCCAAGGCCACTACTGTCAGGTAGTTGGGCATCCCAACCACCATGACAAAATTGGAATTACGCTAAATAGTTGTGCAAGTGCAATATAGTCCATGTACTATAATATAACTCCAACTAGAAAAGAATGTGGTTTTTCTCATAAAAAAAACCCGGGGCTCATGACACATGCGTGAGGTAAACTTTGTGGTTTCATCCACTACAATGTACTAGATATGTGGTGTCTATTGTGGCATATATAACATTAAAATGACAAATTGACATTAGGTGATGGCACACATTACACCAAAATGACAATTGGCGTAGGCGTGCACAACTCTCTCATGATTTGTCCCCTTCAAGCTCCTATTTTTATCTAGGTGTTTTGAGGCAGGTCATTGTGTTATGCTCTCGCTTTAGTATCTACCAAACTTTCCAGAATTACCACTGAACTTTCTTATAAAAGCGATGCATGCATTCTCTACGAATGCAGTAAAAGATCGACTTAATTACGACGACGTAACGGAAGCGATATTATCCGTTTCTTTTAAAAGCCCTCATGTCTGTACACGCGTCTACCTGATTTTATTCTATTGCAGCTGCAGTAACTTCACCAGCCAAATATTGACAGACTTTTTTCTTGAACAATGACTTTGCGCTGCAAAACCCGGGCTGCACACTGAAACTAATCCAGATTTTATGCTGATCAAATTATCCTGTACTGTGCTAACAATTGTTCAATCATTTGAGCAGAAATTATGTGGATAGACATGCGTACCAGCTGGAATTGAATCTTGCGTCAACGAAATATTGTGTAAATTTCAATAGTGATGCTTATTTACTGGTTTTTGAGTTTTGACGTTTATCTAAGGTGCAGACTCTCAAGTTTGATGGACTAGTATTTTGCTTACAACTCCAAACTTAGTTCAAGATCCTCGAACTACATATCTAGTTGTACTATATTGATGCAGCTTCCCCAACTTGGGGTCCAAGAATATTTTCTAAGTAGTATTGCACATTTTAATAATGGACATTGCAATTATAATTTATTTCCTCTTGTAATTATGGAAGAATGTTTGTGAAGAACTTATCACCACTAAGGACATTTATCCATTAGGTTGCTCTGATTCAGCTATCAGAGTAGCTTTGCATTATGGTTTTTCAACTGGCAGTGCTCACAGTGATCTCAGAGCTCTACCCGGCAAGCATTGACCAATTGCAGCAGCTATGAGTAAAAAGTGTCACTCACCATATACTGACATCTTTTTTTTTTCATTAGAACATGTGTTCCCAGAATTCCCAACTTGATTAATTACATATTTACAATGCACTTGCATCTCTCCGATGGGAAGCGTCTATCCTTGCAGCAAGAAACAAGGCCCTATGACAGTGGCTTCTCATTAGGCTGCTGTAACTCTGCGATAGCAAGCTAATGGAACAGGATCCTAATTGTAAGTATGCAGCTGAGAAGGAAACTGTTTTAGTATCTCTGATTCAATTGGTAATTCCACATGGGGACAGGGCTGATCTTGGTGGTATTGTTCGATGGATGAGTCAATTCAAAGGAAGGTTCGAATTTGTCGAGCCAGCTGGTAGCTCGTAAATAATCACATGGATAGGGTTGATCCGCTTATACAGGGAAGGCCACCATGGTCCGCGTGTTGTGCACCTTCCACTGTCGCCAGAAGCCAACAACTCCAGCTCCACCGCTATATTTGAGAGGTCTCCCAATATTAAACCTCTTCGACATTTATCACATCCCCCAATGGACTGGACTTGCGCCGCTATTCGCTCCCGCTACTATAGGGGCACAGTGTCTTCTGTATTGTACTGATCACAACATCTGTTAATCGTCCTTTGAGTCCTCACTGTACCATGTTATGATAAAGTATTAGTGAACTAATCAGGTTACAACAACACGAGTAATTCTTCCTTTTTCCTTTTTTTTTCCTCTTATTCCTTTGTACACTTAGTACTTTGCGGCGTGTTTATAAATAAAGTTTTGCAGGGCTTTCTCTCACTAATCAGGGTTTTACAACAACTCAAGTCGACTCCATACAATAATCTCCTGCAGTCTTCCCACAGTTGTAGTTGTGATTTTGAGGAGGGATTAAGCTGGAGAAATTATAATTTGGCGGTGCTCTGATCTGACATTTCACCAAATCTGGAGACTAGTAGGTGGCAGTCTATTCGTCGTTTTGACAGATTGATCGGCAGCAGCTGCTGGGTAGGTTACTCGAAGTTCAAGTCAGGTGCGTCCATCCGGTGGCCCTTGGACAGAATTACCAGCCAAGTTTACTCATCAGACCGCAGTTATCATGTCTTTGCCTGAAAACATGTGTAGACTTGGCACTGGGCAGCTGTGACGTAGGGGATTATATATTCCAATACAGGGAAAAAAAATTTGTCTATTTTCTCATATATGCATGTAGAAACAAGGGGGTGTATCGTACTGTGGCCTTGCCATTTACATTTAAAAGGATCTTAAGGCAAAAGAAGAACTATGGAAACTCAAATATTTCAACATGCAAAAATATAATCTTCAAAAAATCCTCTAAAAGAAACCAAAATCCTTCAAGATATTATAACTCTATAACTAATCTCAAGTTCCAACTGAAGCCAAAATATCATCTTTCCAAAATCCTCATATAAAAATAGACCTATTACCTAGGGGCCAAAATCCCTCAAGCTAGTGTACTCTATAATGAATCTAAACACAATATCCTTGCCTTGGTAGGCAAAGCCAACAAAAAGATGTGAAGCAAGATCTAGAAATAAGGAATCAAATAAAATAATTCAGATTATTTTCAAAAAAGTTTTAAGCATTTTCAAAATAATTTTTTGTGCCTCACTTATTTGTAGATGTTTACAAATTTTACATCCAAAGGAATAAAAAAATTTACCTTATTTTGAACTGATGTCATGAGGCTCAAACCCTCCTCCTTCCCACTGGTGTTTTGGTTCTAGAAAATCACTTGAAACTCATTTTTTTGAGTTTTCACAAATGTTCGGCTTCATAGCATGTTTTTCTTCTTCCTTGGACATTTGATTTGTGGGATTCACCCTCTGGGATCTGCTAGAGCATTGTTTTTCTGGCCACTTACAACTTATTCTGCTTGCAAAGTTGCCATCACCCATCAAGGAATGAGTTTTCTTTAAATATTTATGGGCTACCCTTTAAATTTAAGAAAATTTCTGTTACCTAATCCACAGAAAACTGAAAAATTGAATTCAAAATCTTGCGATAAGCAAAGTCTTGGGTAGCAACAATGATCCCACCTAAATCATATGCAATTCCTTTAATAGGTCACACAATGTTCCATCTAAAAATAAACAATTTCCTACAACTAAATGAATGTTTCCTAGTAATTTTTTCAGGATCATTTAGGGTAGGCAGGCTGAACATTTAAGGTAGGGTTTGCTGGTGGTTTTTGCTGGAGGGCCCTATTGTTTAGGGTGTTTAAAGAATAGATGGAGCCTTTCTCTTGATGCATTTGTCGCAATAAAAATGGATTAAAGGAGAGAAAGTTATGGCTCCCCAAAATAAGGGGGGTCATTTTTACAGAAAATTCTCAATTGAAGAATTCATAACCTATTTCCAAACCCCTCGAAAAATCCTTAAATATTATTTCCTTGCCTTTAGAGTTACAAGATGATTTGTAAAGCTTAAGATGGTGATTTCAGAGTAGTTTAAATCTCACAATTTGAACAAAAAAAAAGAGAAAATTATGCATTAATGAAATAGGAGGGGCCAAAATGAAAAAAAAGTGTGTTTTGCAATTTGAGAAAACTTATTTTCTTTATTGGTCTTTTTTGGCTGCTCCTTTGACTTTGCATTTTCAAGATAATCAATAGAGCTTGAGAAGGTGCTCCTATAACATTTTAAATCACTCAAAATGGAAAAGAATTGAGAGAGATCTCCCAAAGTGTTCAGTGATAGGCGTATCTACCCTACATGCAAACTTCTCATAATATTTTCCAAACATACCATAATAGAACTCACAAATAGTCCCAAAAGTGCATGATTAATTCAATTGTTCATGAATGAAGTACTCTTTTGATCACACTACACTCTCATCAATCAATCTTCTCTGACATTCATGTCCACTTCACACCTTCATTCAATAGATTTGCACCTTAAAGATTACCTTGTAAACACTCGCAATTCACATTTTGTTCCAATGTTCAAATGCTCCTCCCCACACTCAAACCATGTATAAACTAACAACCAAAAGTTATAAGCTTTGCACCTCCTAATAAATCACCACCTCACATGAACTTGGAAGGAGAGACAAGCTAACATAAAGTATTACTGAGATGGTTCATTCACACACCAAAAAGCACACAACCAAGTTCCCAATATATACTATATAATATGTGTTTATTAACTGTTGGTCGTTCTCATCAAGGCTGCCAAGTTCATGCCAACTCCCAAATAGTCATTTCATTGAACACCTCCAGATTCATTTGGTGGTGCCAACAATTTTTTGCTATTTACACACCATTGACTTGAAGAAATGTTAAAAACATGATGACACAAATTTTGCTCCACGAAATTTAGTGGCCTACATACACCTCGTATTAGAAGTCCTTAGGCTTTAATATTGTCATAAAATAGTGGGTCCAGGTGGGAAAAAAACATTCCCTTCCAGGCTCTACAGTAGCAAATCTCAGGCTCTATTTTATGTAGGATCATGATTTGGGACCACTCTGTCAGAGCGCTATAGAAGGGCATTTGCACAAAAATATGTACACCATAATATGCGCACCCTTTCATGGCCTGCCCTCTCTTTCAAGCATAAGTTATTATTGTACAACTCCATGAGAGACCAGGTGGAAGTTCCAGTGTTTGTTTTAAGGATATTTTGGGGTAGCCGAAAATAGCCTTCATCCAGAAAATAATTAGCTATATTTGGCTACACACCAGATATGAAAGTAAAATAACAGGATCCTTCTATATTCTTGGCTACCTACTAGAACTTATCGTCAAAATCTGGCAATTTGGAATTTCTTTATGAGACCTGACGAATTTGGGCCATTTTTCCCATGAAAAATCCATTCTGTAGGTCGAATTGGTATTTTCCAGGTCAAAATTTGGCAAGAACTCACCAATTAGAAAAACAGTGGGTCGAAACCTCAAGGAAGTGACTTGGACAGAACAATGATTTATTGACTAGCGAAGACTGGGGGAGTTGAGACAATGTGCTTTTTAATGCAGTTTTCATTTGGTCTAACATTTTGAGGAATGTTCACCAGGTGTTACTGTGAACTCATTTTTTGACAACTTCATGAAACATTTCCTATTTTAACTGTTGCTGGTTTGAGCTTGCCATAAGGGGCACAGCCAGTGTGTGATAATTATGTGATTGCCCCCTTGTTTTGCTTGTAAGTTAGTTGTCCCTAAATTGATTATAAACAATAGCTAGGTGTTTGCCACCAACTACACTTTCTCTTCTTTGGTTTTGCTATTCATCAGTTAGCATTTGGTGATTAAATTTCAGATCTATGTTCTTACTTTCTCCAATTTGTGTTGTAATGTTAATTATCAAGGAGTAAAGTTTGGCAGGTTGAGACTTGAGACATCTAGTAGTTGAATGGTGATGAAAGTATGGAACTGGAAGCAAGGACTTAAGAACTGGAAAGGAATGGAGTGGTCTCTAATAGGCATCTAGGCCTAGCTTTGGGAGCTCATACCTGGTCATCGGGAATTAAATTTTTTCTTTCCAACATTAGGCTCTGAAATAGCCCATTCTCTTTAGTTGCTTCCCATTACAGTCCCACTCCCACCAGAATACCCCCATTGACTTTGTAACTAACCCCTCCTAAATCTATCTCCTCGCCTGTCAGTACCCTATCTACAGTAAACATAGATGATGGGTAACCCATTTTCCATCAATTAAATTTGCAGTTCCATAGCACAGTTAACATCTTGGAGCAGGTAGCAGATTCTAGAAATTCCTTCGAGTAAAGAAATTAAAGTTTCAGAAAATTCACTCCTAACATTAGGGTCTGCAATTAAGGACTTTTCCAACAATTTGATACCAATGTAACAGGAAATCAACCCATCTTTGAAAAGTTGTCACATAGTAATAGTACTTGTGTGGGTTGGCATTATGGCAGCAGAAACCTCAGGAATTGAACTCCATACAGTTTCATGATGAAGCAGAACAAGTCCTTCCCTTTGTACTACAACCAATAGAGTTGTGATAATGTAATTTGAAAAACTTCCAAAGTTGATTCCAGAATTGTCTAAGAAAGATTCTGAGAGATTTAAACTGGGGCTGGAGGACCCCATTTCCTTTTCAATATATCTAATTATTTTGACAAAAAACTACTATTGATCATTAGTGGCATGTATGGTAGCCCTGAGCATCTGATGATGAGAAGAGTGACCGCAGATACTACCCAACTTTGAACAAATAAAGATTTAGGGTCATAAACATTCATACAATTGAGAACCAAGATCCAATGTATACAGGTCAAGAGGATTGCTGAGGTGAACAAAGGTCATGGATTGATTGGAATCATCTGATGAAGGAAGCTGGCATTTGCCACACATCTGTTGGAATGCGGTAGGGTTCATGTTTTGGTGCAGTCTCAGTTAGAGTGGTACACCCAACCTTCTTTAGGGGTCTCTTAGTCTAGACCCAAGACTCATTCCAAGAACACCATCTGGTGGTGTGGAATGCAGGTTCATAGAATGATCTGAGAGTTGAAGGCTACAGAAATTCCTTGAGTGCCCAGGAAAGTGGACAAATACCAGTCCAAAGCATCTAGTAATGAAAGTGGAAGCTTGTAGATATCAGGCATCTGCTGATGGAGTGAACTTACATGGCAGAAATCACTCATCTGCACCAGGTCATAGTTATTGATTTTCTGGTGATGAAGTGGAAGGCCAAAGATTTCACTTGTTACATGACAGAAGAGAATCTCACACACATGACAAAGAATTTGATTGAGAACAGGGTCCACCTTGTAGTCATCAAGAGTACAATCCCAGATTTCTTGCATCTGTTTTGTGACATGGAAAGCTGTAGATCAAATTCACATGGAAAGCACTGGAATCATTCATCTGTGGATGGGAGGAAAGATCGCAGTCAAAATCATTATGAGAACTAGGTGGTCACAGCTATCAATCTTATGGTGGTGAAGTGGGCAGCCAAAGATTGCAATCATCCCACAAGAACGGAGAAGGCCACAGACATCACTCATCAGCAATAGAATTTATTGTTGATGCAGAGCGACATTGAAGCTATATGGTACCAATCACTAGTTAAACTTCAAAGAGGATAACTCAACATATCTTGCACTCGGTCAAACAAAGAATTCACAGGTACCAGTTATCTCTGGACATGAAAAGGAAGGTCACAGATATTGCTACCTGTTGATGCCTGATGGGTCAGCAGGAGATGGGAAGAAAGTTCACACAGGAAATCATGCATCTGCACAGCAGGACATATATATCAATCTTCTGTGGTGAAGGGGAAAGGTTGAGGATTGCACCAATCTCAAGAGAAGGTACTGGACATCACCTGAAAATAGTTTTCTGCTGCTGGAGAGCCACACCAAAGCTATTTGTCACCTTGTAATCATCAAGATCATGAGAATGATGAGTTTCTTGCATTCTGTGTTCAGAAGGAAGGATGAATTCCAATGCAAAAGGAAGTGCATAGACGTGAATGTGGATTACCTGGTAATGAATTGAAATGTCCCCCAATTCATGAAGGAGATAGAGATTGATCACTTGTTAATGCAACTTGGAAATATCAGTCATCAGATGGTGAGGAGGAAAATCAAACAAATGAAAGGTAGTAAATCTTTGAGGGAAGTTCCAAGAGTTCCCGCATGTTCCATTGATGACTTGGACATCATAGCCATCACTCATTAGGTCATCAATATCAGTTAGGTCCCAGAGATGCAAGTCAGGCACATCAGTCTTCAGAGAACAGAAGGGAAGCTCATAAGTTTCTATCTTCTCTTTTATCATAGTGATTCTGTCAGTTCAGATAGACCATAAATGTTCTGTCTGTTCTTTTGGTCAGAATGAAGGTGGAGGTAAGCATCACATTTTAGTGAAGAGCAAAATCCAGCATCTAGGGCCTACTGATCAGAAGCCAATGTTCACAGACAATAAGTTCACATCTTGCAATCAAGAGGAAATTCACATGTTTCCAGAATAAAGCACCCACCCAAGGCAGCAATTACTTGATGATAGGAGGCTGGGGCACAGAAATGACTTATTTGCACAGAAAAGCCAGAGAAACCAATCATTTTATGATGAAATGGGACTTCACTGATATCTGTCATTTCATATGAAGGTTATAGACAATGCCTAGAATGTTTATAGTGATGAAGGTGAACAACACTGGAGCTTTCTTGTGTTGGAGGGCTCACAAACAGCCATCATCTGGTGATCCCATGTAACAACATCATCACAAGTATTTTGGAGGAGGGCAATAGGCATCATCAGATTGTTTTGGCTTGCTCAAAGGGCAGAGGATTGCTCTCGCCCACCTTTGATATCAATTCTCTGCCAGAAAAGGCCATCTCAAGAGAGGGAAAGCAAAGGCTGTTGAATTCACCCCCAGTAGTGAACCAGTCCAAGTTGGATAATCATCCGAGTGAGATAGACCACATAGCACAACAGTGGAAGCAATTGTCTGCAAGACCTCAACAAAGCCCCATGCCAAACAAAATTGAAATGGTTAAGCTAACACCGAGGCTAAGGGTCACATTCAAGGTTGAGATCTTCTTCCTCTGTTCCTTCACAACACACAAGAGACCTCTGAAGAATTGAATCCCCAGCAGCCCCTACAAGGGACTTCCAACTCAAGTCACCAAGAAAGAAATGGTGGAGAAATGTCAGCGACAACTCAAGCCAGATGTCCCTAAAGCATTTCCAGAGGGAAGTGGTACCTCTTCCATTAAAGAGCCATAGGATGCTCAGCGTCCCTGTACTAAAGGATTGCTTGGAGCCAGTATGATCAACCAACACTTACACCAGCCACACATGAAGAACAACATCCAAGAATGCAAAATCCGGCAGCAGTCTTGAAGGCCATGGATTGCAAGGAGTATTAAATCAACCCCACAACATGCAGGTGAGTATGCAGAACCCAAATGCTACTGGAAATGGAATCGTCAGTAGAAGTAGCACTGTCAACCTTGCAAGAAGCCTATGCCATCTTCAGCATTGTCCAGCTCAGCTAGCTCAGCTGGATCATGGCAATGGATCAGGGCACCAGGACATGTTAGCATTTCAGGATATGCAGAACTGCAACTACAATTCGCACTCTGGCTGGAAGATAATAGAGAGAACCAGAATGAGGGCAGCAATGCATATGCTCTCTGTTTCGTTTTCAGCATCAGCCTAAGCCGATGAATACACCACTGATATCAGTTTGTTTTCTTACTAGCTGGCATTGTCCATTTGCTGCACAAATTTCAGTAGTTGTGAATCTTTCATGTTGGGGCCAAGAGAGCAAGTGCAAGAGCCTTGACTAGCGGAAGGCCATCAAGGTTCCATTCACCATCAAGGCATCATCCAGAAGAACTTGTCAATCATTCCTGTTGAAGTTGTGGATGCCTAGCATGAAGACCTCAAGGACTGAATGCACACAACCAAAGTTTCTTCAGAGTTTGGAAAATTTGGAGAAGGGTTCCAAGTTCAAACGTCAAGGCTTTTGCCCTACTTAGGTTTTTCCTCTGTGTTCAGGGCATTACACCTCAACAATGTCAAAGAGTCCAATCCTTCCAAATTCTGGAACCTCTGGTAATGTAAAAGCTTTTCATGACATTGCTGAGTCCAAAAATTTGCTAAGTGCCCAAAGATATCATGAAGAAGGGAGCTAGCATTGCAAGATAGAGAGGTGTACACAAGTACCTATATCATGAAGCTGGAACCAGAGGCTGTTTGATTCTGGAAAAATTCCCCAAAAAACCAAAACCGGAGGTTCTTTGATTTCCAAAGTTTTTGAAACCCGGGACCTAGAGATTATTTGGAAAATTACATAACCGCCCAAGACGGGTCTTCGTCGGTCGAAATTGTGCTGTTCTAGGGACTTTGTTCGGTCACCGGATTCATACCTCACCCTCTTTCATGTTCTCGGAGAAGACAGAGGGAAGAGAGAGGAGAGGATAAGGTGCGAGCTTACGACTGTTGTGGGCAGACGGGAAGTGTGGAGGCACTTCCGCCAGTTACAAGTTTTTGCTCCGAGTATTCTCCATGGCGACCATTTCGCTGGCGGCTGTGTCTTGCTCCGTCTCTAATTCTGCTGCCTTGGGTGGCGAGCTCGGGAAGGAGTTTCTGGGCGCCAGAGTGCAGGCGAGGACCCCACTTGTCGTGAAGCTCGGGAGAGCGAAAGCCTGGGTGCCTGCATCGGCCTCAGCTTCTGTTGCCGGTGCTGCTGTGGCTGTGGAGAGTGAGAGGGAGCGCGCGGTACAGCGGCTGAAAGGAATCTATGAGCAAAAAGTGGTGCCGTCGCTCAAGGAGGAGTTCAAGTATGGCAATATCTTTGAGGTAACCTCTTTTGTGTATGTGTGTGTTTCTCTCTCTCGCATTTTGTTTGATTATTGGATTCGAAGCCTTTTTGGAGCATTATGGTGAGCGAGAAGGGGGAGTAAGTGGGCGAACTTGCTTTACTCAGTGCGATAACCTAAGGGCTTGAGAGTTTTGGGGGAAGGATTTGGCGACTAATGTTGGATATAGTTCAATGCTATGAAGAGGTAACCACTTTCCACTATTTAGCTCTCTTGCTTTGATTGCGTCACCTGGCAAGTGGTGTAGGGTCGATCCCTTCAGGCACATGCTAGGTTTTACCCATAGCTAATGAAAATGGGGGTAATGGAGAGAACTGTTTCTCTATGGTGTGGGATCACAAAGTAGCAACTAGAAATTGTCCTGATTATGGCCTGGTGGAGATGTCTAGAAGCTCTACAGAGGTTGAGAGAGCTAACAATACAAATGTAGTTTCCTCTTTTCTTAAAATTTTGTTCTTGGGACTTAGGGCTTAGTGTTTTGCTCATGTTTTTCTGTGTAGATACCACGAGTGGAGAAAGTGGTTGTCAATTGTGGGATAGGTGAAGCCTCTCAGAATGCTAAGACTCTGGAATCAACAATCCGGGACATTGCATTGATTACAGGCCAGAAGGCAGTAGTCACTCGTTCCAGGAAGGCCATAGCTGGCTTCAAGCTGCGGCAAGGGGTGCCCGTTGGAGTCTGTCTCACACTTCGTGGGGAGGTACTTCCTCTTCCAGAATTATTTTCAATCCCTGCAATTGAGGCCTCCTACAATAAAGCACAGAAAAAAATTGTGTAATCCTGACAAATTCTTGTGATGTTGCATGGTTTATGGGTGTGCTCTCTAACCCTAATGTGAAACATGAAAGCAGAAACTTACAGAAGAAGCTCCTTTTCTCATTCTCTTGAATTCCCAGCAACTTCTTGTCAGCTCTGAGGGTGAGGCAGAGGGGGTTGGTTCTTAATAAATCTCAGTACAACAGCTTCTGTGGAAGATGAACAATGCACAACATGAGATTGTAAAGCGCTTTTCTTTACAATCTCTCCTTGGCATGGGTGACTTGATTCAGTTTCTCAAGAGCATACAAAGGTTGTATACTGTACTTATGTGTTGAATGCGTCAACTAAGAGCATGGCTAAAGCATATCATGATAAGTGTCAGAGTGAGAAAAGTAAAATCAGCCAATGTCTATTAAGAGCTAGCAAACATCACGACTGAGTCTACCTATTGCCTCCAGAAATAAGACAGGAATAGGATGTAGATGTTCTTATAGTTGTTTGTGTAAATTTTGGGCTCTACACCTACCCTCAGAAACTGAAGTCAGTTGGGAGTCCAGCCAGTCAGTGCTGTTCATGATGAAAGTGATGGTCTGATACAATGTTAGTGACAATCATAAGGTTATGACCACACTCATTCTGGTTGTGTTAGTTTCAGTCTTTGCTGGAATCCACAGAACAGTGACCTTGAGTGGTTTTGTGGACTTTTCTCTGCAATCTCATAACCCTCACTCAAATGCTGTTGCCTGAGGTAGTGACTGGGCACTCGACAAGCACAGAAGCTCCCTGAGCCATATCCTTTTCTTCCTCCACACATGCATCCTACACATACTGTAGTGGTCATCCCTTTGCTGGAGACACTGACAACTTGGCCCTCTAAACAGAGAGTTATGCCCTGCAGCCAGTTCAAGCCTCTCAGCTCTCACTGGTCACCTAAATAGATGGAGGCCAGGACATTTTGTGCATCAAGAGACTGACATTGTAGGGTGTAACTTACCTCAGGTCAAGCATTAACTGGCCATATTCCATCAACTCACCTGACCATGCTCCTGCTGGTCAATTCTCAGTGTCGGTGTCTGGTTTATATAGTTTGTGTACTGGACAATGGGTATTCTGAAAAGACCAAAGCATACTGAAATTTATTGGACAACACTCCATGGTTGCATTAAGGCTCCATAGAGTTTAGTGGTGAAAACATACAAAAATTCACAGGAATGCTCTTATAGACTAGGGTTGTAGTGATGTAACTGAGACAATGTTATGATGTGCACTGTTCATCTGGTATGTTGTTGAAGTTTTTATGTCAATATTTTGGATGATGCAGGTTATGTACTCATTTCTAGACAGGCTGATGAACTTGGCTCTCCCCAGAACAAGGGATTTCCAAGGGGTGAACCCTTACAGTTTTGATGGGAGGGGAAACTACACCCTGGGGTTGCCAGAGCAGAGTGTTTTCCCAGAGATCCGTTTTGAGAACATTGATAAGGAAAGGGGCATGGACGTCTGCATTATCACCTCTGCCAAAAATGATACAGAAGGCTTAAAACTGCTCTCTTTGATGGGCATGCCATTCCGCGAACCTGGTGGTGGGCGGTCATCTGCATCTGCTGCCAAGAAGAAAACCCGAGTAACATTCAGGGGCAAGTCAAGGCGAAAATAGACTTCCTCCATTTTTGCTCAGTTATAGGTAGCTAACTCTCAAGCAGTGAGATCTTTTCCGTGCACAAGAAGATTCAGGTCCAGAGGTGTTCATTTTCTTGTAACAGCATTACAATCAATGTCTTTCTGTTTGAGTAAGGGATGAGCCTGAATGAGATTGGGGAGTTTGCTCTTTAGTATGTCCTGCAGGTACAAATGTTCCCTAAACTTAACACAACAATGTGCTATGGCAATTGTGTCTTGGCACTCTTGAACTGCCTGCCTTTCACATTTGCAAATGTTTTTTGCAGCTTTATGAAAGAGGAAAAAGGATGTGGAAGTTCATGTTTCTGAACCATAACAGCAACTTTTCCATTAGGGACGTCTTTCTCTCCAGCTGTTTTCACAGTTGGACAAAGGATTTTTCAAATATCACATAGCAGACCAGTCTTTTTTTCTGGTGAAAAAATGCCAAAAGGTGACACAGTTTCTGAAAATGAAATATTCTGCTATAAATTCCCATTTTTTTTGGGAAATTATTGCCTAAAAGTGACAGAAAACTGCTTTTCTGGGGTAAGGTGTAATCAATCAACCCTAGTCTATAAGAGCATTCCTATGAATTTATAGCAATTCAATCAAATGTCATTTTTAGCTAGCCTTTAACAAGTAACAAACCACCAAAAAGGCAACCAACTATGCTTCTTTGCATACTTGGGATCCATAGACCGAAAAAGCTACAAATCGGATTTTCACTGCAAAAATATAATTACAAATGCTAGAGAAATCACCACATCAAATGGGATGTGAAAATCACTAGTCCAAAACCCTTCAGAATTTGCTAAATGTATATTATGCTTGACAATGTATAAGCATACAACTGCATTTGTTGAAGAGAGAAAGATGCAAATTATAGAATCCCTAATAAGTGTAACCATGAACAACTTGGTGGAACTATCACCAAAGTAAACTTGGGGAAGGATTTCAATTTCATAAAAAACCTTCTTTAAAGCTTTTGTCCCCTTCTCTCCACTTCAATGGGACAACTCTTCTTGTTCATCTTTAACATTGTCTTCGTTGAATTCCTTGTCCTCTTTCTTCATCTTTTTTGCCTTTTCTGCCTTCAGGTCAAGTTTGCAATATCATGTATAATTTGACATTATCAAATTCTTTCTTTCCCTTCTAAAGTTCAAAATGCAGCAACATTGTGAGTGACATTTCTCTGTACTCTCATACCTCAGAGTTTGTTATCAACGAAACAACTAAAACTTTTGTTTTCCTGCATTTATGAAGTTGAATCATAAACTCCTCGCAAATGTACCATGTTGAGCTCTTGCAGGCTAGGACCTAGGTTACTTAGTAAGATGACTAAATATTATAAAGTTTAGTCATAATTGCAAAGTCAACATATTTACACGTCAAATATTATAATTATACTAGTGAATATTTTAAATAATACTCCACTAAATAAATAGCCTTTTCAATACTTAGCAATTTTTTCAATAAGTTGTCAATTAGTATAGGAGTTGAGTTATTACATTGCCTTACTAGGTACTAGGTAGCATATACCTAATCTAAGCTAGTGCACCTATTGCTAATTATAGGCCACACTAGCTAACATACAATATTATACACTATAATACTAAAACTAATAACAATATTACATTTGTACATATTAATAGATGACATAATTAATAATATCACTACCTAGTTGTTGGATTATTAATACAGTAACCATCTTCCTCAATTATTTTGCACATATTTATTACAACAGATTCCATATTGAACCTTATTGTATACGATAATTGAAAAGGAGTACTTTTTTTCAAAAAATTATTTAGTATCTTGAATTGGGCCTATATTGCATATTTTTGTATTGGATTATCATATGTATGTATGCAAAATTTTCATTGGGATTTCTTGACCAATGAATTGTTGGGTTGAATTGTTGGAGCCCTAAACATCTATATGGCATTTAAAAACTCATGACAAACATATCTTACACTTATTCTGGCAAGTCAAAAACTAATCCAACATATTATGTTGGAATGTCAACTAGGGGAAGGTAAATGCCAATTGGCCAAATGCAAGGGGATATTGATGCCCATAAGCTATAATTTGAAGTTGAAG